>OGXM01000953.1_pt1 | contig 17179 bp, 34 predicted proteins | sample 1576271 | NCBI WGS metagenome assembly OGXM01 (sample SAMEA3541579, study PRJEB24748) | human gut metagenome | biome: human gut; feature: human-associated habitat; material: faeces | place: China | collected 2012 | reverse complement strand
TCATTTCCAGCAGTGCTATGCCATGCAATCTTGTTGCTGTTCGGACATCATAGTGCAAAGCGTCTGCAACATCTTGCCAATTTCGCCTTGAAAAATAGTAACTTTTCAATACGGCTCTATGCCTTTCGTCCGATAAGCTATCAATCAGTTTTTCTGCCTCCATTCTTGCCTGCAGAAGCTCTTTACTGCGTTTTTCAATATATCGCTCTACCTCAATGAGATTGGCAACCACAGGTGCCATTTTATCCGTATTGGCACCATGTACAGGAGCAAAGGACAGCGAAGGAGTAATCTTTTCGGCAAGCGACCGCAGACGCTCCCGCTCATCTAGCAAGTCACTAATTTCTCCCGCAATGAAACGATATCTTTTTAGCTTTGCCTTTATCTCCTCTATAGTCATTTGCTACCCCCTATATCTACCGATGTATGAATATAGCGTATTTTTGCTCACATTCAGCTATCTTTCAATCGCCGGAACATCCCACCCAGCAAACCCCATTTCAAAAATTGTTGTATGCATATCGCTCCAGTCAAATGCTTTAGACGATGCCGAATTTCCAAGCGGTTGAAATATCGGAATCCCACCGTGTTTATCCATGATATCCCTAAATACTACTTTCATAGTTTTGTGCGGCTTGTATTGCTCTTTTCCCGCGTCTGTTTCTTTCCCTGCCCTAGCTTCCTCACGCCTACGTTGCTGCTCTTGTAAATGAGCTAAACGTGGATCTGTCGATGTTAGCGGATTTGCTGCACCTTTATACTCTTGTACTGGTGTATGTTCTCCTCTAATACAAGGATTTAAGCCTATAAACGCACAATAATATCTGTCCCCACAACTTTTCAGCCTATAACATTTTTCACAATCTATCACGTTTTCAGCTCCTTCTACCGCATTATCATAGTCCATACTATATATTGTCCTATTTCACTGCCTATACCTATTGATATGCCTGCTACTATACCTATGGCTATACCAATTGCTAATGCTGTGTTTGGTTTCATCAGAACAACCCACTTTATCCGTTTATTTGAGGGTTAAAAACGGTAGCTTGTCGCCACTGTAATAGTTCGGCAACTTACCATCCCACTTGTCTATTGCTTTTTCCTGTAAAACCATTGGTGACAAAGACTTTTGTTTTTCCTGCTGCGCCCTGGCCTCCAGTGTTACACGTTCTAAGTCATACTTTGCCTTCAAAGCGCCTTGCTCGGCAACCTTCTTGCTCTCAATGGCTTTGTTATACTCATCGCTGAAATCATGGTTTGTGATGAGCAAACTCTTTACTACAATACCGCTGTTAGCCGTTTTATCTACAAACGCTTGATTGATTTTGTTTGATATTTCAGTGCGCTTTTCTACAAATTCTTCAATCGGGTAATTTGCGATTATAGAGTTTGTAATCTCTGCCAGTGTTGGCTTGATTAATGTGTCCTCGTACCTTGTACTGTATTTTTGATAAACACTGCCCACCTCCGCAGGGTTCAGTGCATAAATCAAACTCACGTCTACATGAATGGTTTGCATATCCCTGCTTGAAACCTCACCCTTTGATGAATAATTTACCTCTCTGATGTTCATTTTTTCTACTTTGTCAACAAAAGGGACTTTGAAGTTCAAACCTTCATCCATTATTCCTACAAATTTACCCATGCGAAGCACCACGCCACGTTCCCCGGTTTCAATAACCTTGAAGCCACTTAGCCCCACAAGCAATACCAAAAACACTAAAACACCAACTAACAACAATCTAAATTTATTCATAATTTTTACCTCTCTTTTTATTATTTAATAAACAATTCTTCCAGCACCCTAGCCCTATAGGTTTTATCCCTGCGAGTATTTTCTAAAGCTTTCCGGGTTTCATTTGCTACTTGTCCAATATGATTACCGAAATGTGCGTTTTTCTCTAAAAACCTAACTAGCGGACTTATCACCTCAAGCGTTTCCTTTGCCTTCCGACGTCTTACGCTATATTCTTTTAGCAAACTACATATTCTTGTCCGCATTCGCCTTTCTGTAGGATAATCTATTTCACATTTATGACGAATGTCACAAAAAGCTGCGTCAGCCTCTGACACCTCTGCTTGGCAAGCACTGTTTATAGTTTTCACTTCAACTACAAGATTTCTAAACTCATTAATGACCCTTGCTGCTCTTTCATAATCGTATTGCATACCTGCCCCCTAAAACGGAATTTATGACATATCTTCGTATGTCTGCCCAAAATTATCAAACCCGCTGCCCTCTCCGCTTGGCTTTGCTGTTTCTGCCTTACGCTCTACAAGCTCCACACCATTTGCGATTATTTCCGTTACCCAGCGTTTACTGCCGTCCTTAGCCTCATAGTTACGTATCTGTATTCTGCCCTCTACAATCAGCCTGTGTCCTTTCTGACAGCTATTACCTACCAGTTCGGCGGCCTTTCCCCATAACACTACAGGGATAAAGTCTGTTTCCTTATTCCCTTGTGCGTCTTTAAATGGTCTGTCTACTGCTAATATAAATTGAGCTACTACTTTACCCGTCTGTGTATACCGTACAGTAGGATCAGACGTTAATCTACCTAACAAAACTACTTTATTCATGTTATCTCCTCTCCTTGTTCAAATATCCATCGGGTCACAATTCTCACAGTCAGGTTCAACTTCACCATGTAGCCACTGACAACGCCTACAACAATATTTACTGTCCCAGTAATCACAGGTAGCGTCACAATCATCACAAGGGCATTGTTCTTCTTCCATTTTTATTCACCGCTCCTTTATTTCAATTAATGGACAATCTATCAGCCTAATGTTTGGATCTTCAATTTCACAGACAAGAATACAGCAGCCTTTGCTCTTATCAACAGAAAATGGTAGATTCCTATAAAAGCCAACTGGATATGTCAATGGGCATTCACCGCAGTTTGCAGGCATATCCATTCCTTTAATTGCTATCATGATCTTCATCCCTCTCATAGCCTTGGCAATAAGTTTGTCCATTCATTAATACAAAGCGACAGCAATTACAGCCATAACTATCTTTATAAGTGCATTCACCATTACTATAATGCTTGCAATTAACCCACGGACAATATAGTACTCTCTGCCCTGAATATTCATCTCTAACGTGTATCTGTACTACTACGTTAGCCAATTTAATTGTTTTCATGTATTTCTAGCTCCGTTCTGTCAGCCCAAGTAATCCTACGCGATTTAAACTTAGTTGGCATAGATATAACAGTAAGCTGAATACAGTTACTACATTCTGGGTTTTCGCTCAACTCACTGGCCTTTCTATTATTAATGCATAAATAACAATAGTCTAAGTATTTCATTTTTTACTCCTACATTCTTACCCAACGGTTTTTGTCCTTAGGCATAAATTCAGAAGGTCTACCAAAAGGAGATATGATATCTAAGCCAAGGCATAGACGAGCAAAATTTTTTACGCTTAAATTTTCCCTTTGACAAATACCACAGTGAAAACTACCCAAGTATTTGCACTCATGGCACCAGCCTATGTATTTGGTTTTAGGCTTTTTCATTATTTACTGCCTTTCTCTTTTCAACTTCGCCTTTTGGCTTCCAAGTTTGCTGTTTTTATACCGCAGCATTTTCACTTCTTTAAGCAGAGCAACTAGCTCCGGCTTAACTATTGGTATATAAGCATTTTCCGGCTCATCTTTTATTAAATTTAGCATTACTTTGACATTAATCATTAACAGCACCGTCCTAAATAATTCTTATTAATGCTTCAACTCTCGGTACTTCTGCATACCACTTATTAACTGTAGCAGCTACTATCTGCTTATCGTCTTTGTACGCTATACCACTAAGGGCGTCTGTAATACACTTGAATATATTATCGGTGTCAGGCTTCTTTGCGGGACGCTCTCTCCCTAAAATAGCCGCCTGTTTAAACTTTTTAGACTTGCTTGTCGGAACACTCATGTAAGCTGTTATCGTGACCGCTAAGGGCAATTCTGTGTATTTCCAGCCTTGGTTTTTTATTTCTTGCTGCGCAATAAGCTTTACATATGCTTTGTAATTCCTGCTTTTTGCCGGATCATATGCTTTAACAAAACCGCCTGCTGTACTAAACCTCGGTCTACCTTGTGCACACGGTTCTCCCGGTATCGTTATCAGTAACTCAGTCAATATTTCCAACTCCTTATATTTAAAAGGCTGCCCCCTGTGGTAAGGCCATTCCACAGGTATACTTCCCTTTTGCGCCACATTGCTTGTATATAGTGCCGAGGCAGTAGCTGAGCAGCCGTTTAAACTAAAATAAATTTATCGGTATATCTGCTTCTGCCGCTTTACAGTATTCAGGGTTAATATCTATGCCTATGTATCGACGTCCATACCGATTTGCCATCCTACAGGTCGTACCACTTCCTGCAAACGGATCAAGTACACAGTCTTTTTCTACCGTGCTCAGTAGTATGCATCTTTTCGCTAGTTCGTCCGGAAATTTAGCGTAATGTATTATTACCTTGCTTCCACCTGTAGCTGTTGCAATATTCCACACATTTCGCATTCTTCTTGTTCCGTTCTCATTGACACTGTTTCCATGACTATTTGCTTCTAATCTGGCGGAATTATCAAAAGTATTTTGGTTCGTATATTTTCCACCACGATAAGTCTTGCGATTCCCTTTATTTCTACGCCTTGATTGCGCGTTGCCCAGATTACCTAAGCTACCTGCTACCGGTTCATTATTAAATCCAACTGCAGGCTCTATCGCAGCGGTGCTGTCGAAAAAATATTTAGGACGTTTAGTAAACATAAAAATCTTTTCTGTAGAAGCCGTCATTCGGTCTCTGACGCTTTCCGGCATTGGATTAGGTTTCGCCCAAACAACTTCATCCCGTACAATCCAGCCGGCATCTTGCATCGCTATAACAAAGCGTTGAGGTATTAACATTAAGTTTTTAGCAGGCAAAGAGCTTTTGGCTTTACCACTACCAGCGTAACCGTCAGCAATATTAACCCACAAAGTACCATCATCAGTCAGTACCCGCTTAACTTCGGTAAATACCTCAACCAACCTAATAATATATTCTTGCATTGTCGGCTCTAATCCAAGTTGCCCATGCACACCGTAGTCACGCAAATTAAAATACGGTGGCGACGTCACACAGCAGCGACAGCATTTGGCAGGTAAAGTTCGTAAGACGTCAAGTGCATCGCCGCATATGATTTTATTCATAATTTCCCACACCCTATTCATTGCTTATGCTAATATCTTCCTTTTCTCGTAAAGCCTTGAGTTTACTGACTGTTTCCCGTGCTATTACGGCTCGTTGGTCATCCGACCACATCAAGCAGTTCGGGCAAATACGCACCTCAAATCTACGTCCTCTGGTTATATGGCTACCCGACATCGTGTCCTTATGGCATATATCGCAATTCATGATCTCACCTCAAAACGGTTCTGACTTATTAGTGTTCAGCTTGTCAATATCTTCAGGCGTAGAGTAGTACCCTCTTGCAAAATTTTTATTTATGACTTCTCGCTTAGCTTTGGCATAAGCCAAAAACGCCAAAGCATGATTCTTCCGCAGCTGGTAAACAAACGTATTACAGCAAGCCTTAACGTCGATAATCTCCGTCATCAACGCCAGCAGCTTATCTTCTGTTGGCACTTTTTTAAACTCTGTGTAAGCAGCTTCTACCTCAGCCAATTCTTCTTTGATTTTTGCAATCTGTTCTTCTGGTTTTGCGTCCCTGAATTTATAACATGGTGTTGTTGCTTTAATTTTCATTATTTCATCTCCTTCATTGCCGCAAAGAATGTGATTGCCGCCATATACTCATCGTAATATTGCTCGTTAGGATTATTACCTTCACGTCCGTATACACTCTCTACACGAGTTTTAAATTCTTCTAGCGTACCACCTTTGTAGTTATTCCAGCATCCGCACAGGACATTGTCGTCATCTACGCAATAAGTAGTTGTTCCTCGGCGACTGCCAATTCTAACAACTTGATAATATGTTTTGTCTAGGTTTGCACTGCGGAGGTTTGCACTGCGGAGGTCTGCACCGCTGAGGTCTGCACCGCGGAGGTCTGCACTGCTGAGGTCTGCACTGCTGAGGTCTGCACTGCTGAGGTCTGCACTGCGGAGGTCTGCACCGCGGAGGTTTGCACTGCTGAGGTCTGCACCGCGGAGGTCTGCACCGCTGAGGTCTGCACGTTCCCCTCCTTCTTCGTTTCGCAACCATCTACCGTGACTTTTTATAATCTCCTGTAATTTTTTTGCACTTATTTTCATAGTTACCGCTCCTTTAAACTTTAGCTAATTCACCTTGACGACGGGTTGACCGTTTTGGTACTACATCAGGCACTAACGGATGATATTTATAACACCGCTCACGATCAGCAACCACATAAGTAAATCCGCTTTCTTTGTCTACTCTCAAAAACGGTTGATGTCCGCTGTATGGGCAATCAACAGTGTTAATACATTCAGCACATTTTCGTTCGACGTCTGCGATAAAGCTGATATCGCTGCAATTACGCTTTATAAAGCTATCGTCAGCATCAGGGAAAATCCTCTTTGCTGCAGCTCTAACTTTCTCACTTATTGGCTGCCGTAGTTCGCCAAATGTTTTTCCGGCAGCAAGATCAGCAAATAGCTTCTTTACAAACTTATTTGCCGCTTTAGAATTACGCTCAATAGCCTTCTTCTCTGCACCGATTTTATTTTGTCGTAGGATTGATAAAGTATTATTAATATCTGCCCATGTTGGCCAATATTTATTATTATCAGCGATATAATCAACAGTATCGCCCCACATCTCAATGTCTGTGTATTTATAACGCTCCAGGGTTTGCCTTTCGATAGTTTTTTTTGCATCTTCGCTTCCCCAGTTTGGCTTTAATCCCGCCGCCTGCCACACTTCATAAGCTGCCGTTATCTCTCTGAGTTCCAACATATGGCATATCCCTCACTTCCTCCCAGTCCAGCCCCATAAAACAAGCCAGTCTGTATTTTCTTTTCTCTGGAGGTATCGCTGCCCAGCGCTCCTTATTTTTTGCAATCCATTCGTCTTTCTCCTGTGCTTCCCTGTCAGCAGCTTGCACTGCTTCAGACAATTTGATTTCATCCGTCCAGCGTTCATCCTGCAAAAAAGTATCAGGATCAGGTATGTACCTTCCGTTCTCCTCCTGCCACTGATTAGTTTTTTTGTATCGCTCAACAGCAGCATTAATCAATGCATACTGTTCTTCAGAGTGTACACGCATATTCATCCATGCTATTCTTGCAACAGGCTTTTTCCTTTTCGACGGATATAATTCCCAAAATCGCTCAAAGCCTTTTTCTTTTTCGTTAACCTCTAATCCATTTTGGGTTTGCTCGCGTGCGTGCGCGTTATTATTATTATTATCATTGTTTATCATTGTTATATTATTATCATTATTGTTAGATGTTAGCTGACTGTTAGGTTGTCTGTTAGGTGTCTGTTGACCGTCTGTTAGCTGACTGTTAGGTTGTCTGTTATCGACTTCCCTTTTTCCTTGATAAACCTGCCAGTTTACTATAGTTATCAGCCTTCCAGTCTTTGTTGATTGGTCTGTTAAAAAATTCATATTTTCAAACTTTTTTAACGCAGTCCTTACATTTTGGACTGTTAGTCCATTTCCGCAAGCTTTTACGATATTAGGCAAGCTTGTTATAAATTGTCCCGGTTGACAAATAAATTCTTCTCCCTGCCAATACCACTTTTTTTCACTGTGATTTGCCATTAAAAGCAGGGTGATTAAAATTACTTTTTGCTCAACTGTCGTAACCTGCCAAATCGGACTATCTAACAATTTTCGATGTAAAGCAATAAACCCAGTATTCATAGCACTTTACTCCTGATGGTCATATTTTGTAGATAAATACGCTTTTACCTTTTGCCCAATTACAACGCCCTCGGTGGCATTGTGGCGCAGGTAATGACAGTCATTACAAAGCATTGCCATATCTTCAAGCCTATCCTGTCCACCTTGTGACTTTAGCGGCTCGTGGTGAGGTTTTACACCAGGTTCCACAAAGCGGCTACAATTTACACACAACCCACTATCACGGTCGTATACTGCTTCACAAAGTTTTTTAAGCGCGACACCTTTAAGCCGTATCCGCTTTACTTTTGGAATCATCTTTATTGCCCCATTTATTCAGCATTTCTTCGATGTCAGCTCTAGGTCTCAGCTTAACGCCCTGCTCTTCTGCCATAGCCAGAAGGCAATCAATAAGCCGTGACATTTGTTCACGGTTATACTCCCTGCTGCCAAGATAAAAATCAGCTTCGTAATCGCCAGTTACTATGACAATTCGCCCAACTCTGCCGGCAGTCCAGCCTTTAATCATATACTCCAGCGATTCTTTATCCATAAAATGATAGTTTCTGTAAGGCCCGCAATCTTTTATTGCTTCCCTATACACGTCCTCTTTACTGTAGTAAACCTTTTCTTGCGACAACTTTTTAGCTATTTCATCGCATAAGTGCCAGCAATAATTATTAGCTGACAGCGTTCGCGCCTTTGAGAGCGGTTTTATTTCTACCTCAAGGGTTTTCCCTCGTCTAATCGATTCTTGAAGCTTCTGAACGTCTTCTGCTTCTCTAAAGGGCACCGATACCATTAAACCAATACCTTCAGTACCCCTTAATACAACTAAATCTTTTACCGTGGTTTTCATTCCATTGCCTCTTCTGCTGCTTCTATTGCATCAAGACACGTTTTTGCACAGGAATGTGCATTCTCATACTGTGGTTTTGAAAGAATAAATTTTAATCCTTCGATACCCATTTCTTCTACGTTCTGCCAACCTGCGTTACCACGAACATAACATTTTGTACCATCAAATTTTACAAACTCAGTAGTTTTTACTGCAGCTTCTTCCTCTGACACTTTAACTGGTTCATGTGCTATTGCCCCCTGCTCAATCCACTGCCGTATTTTAGCTCCTATTTCCGGGGTTATTACACCTACAGAATTATCAAAAAGACGTGTACGATCTTTGCTTGCCGTAGCCTCATGTTTTTCACGATCAATATCAAACATGATAGTAAATTCGTACTCCAACCCCTCACGTTGTACAGGCGCCATACCAACTTTTTTGATTTTCTTATCTTCGGTTTGAATATAATCTTGTTTGGACCGCATGGTCACAATAACATGCATTTTACTTTGCAAAATTGTCTGTACTAATTTATCATGCATTGGCGTAATATCTTTCCATGCAGCCCAAGAATTGCCCTTATATTTAGTTCTGGCAATTTGTTCTTGTTGCTCTAATAGCCCACCTGCTCCATTCCATACATGTGACAAACTATCAATGATCAACACATCATAACCAGCCTTTTCCGCTTCTTTTATGGCATTGATGTAATTCGTAGTAGTAAAAGGCGGGACAATTTGCGCAACATCATAATCATAAAGATCAGAATATAATTCGCCGCTACCATTTTCCGTATCAATCATAGCTATCTTTTCGCCTAACCCTTGTGCCATCAATAATGCGGAATATGTCTTACCGCTTCCAGATACACCACACAAAGCAATTTTTACATAGCTTCTTTTACGTTCTGCCTTTTTAAACATTACTTATTCCTCCCTTTGCACCGTTCTGCACGTCTAAGCAATTTAACAGCCTGCTTTGCGGGGACTTTAGGCTCACCGTATGCCTGCTGAAGCGCACGAAAGGCCGCTAACTTTTCTTTCTCATTCATTTCTACGTCCTCCTAAAACTCTCTAAAAGTTTGACCGCCGCATCTACAGCGTGTATCCTCTATTGGCACTCTACAACCGCAATGTGCGCATATAACTACCGGACAAAAAGAAGCCCGAACAGGAAAGTTACCCGGTTCTGAATCCCTCTTTTTTATTATTTCAACCGCTCTATCAAGACGATTGATTTTTTCTTGCAGAGCTTTATCCATTCTCCAACGCCCTCCTATGCGAAACCGTTATATGTTGCATCCTGGACGCCTGCAGGCACTTCCACGAACAGTAATATTTGTACTTACTACTTTTGGGTTTAAAACGCTTGTAGGCGTATTCACTGAAATTTGCCCCAACAGGTAAGCAAAATTCCTTTCCACAATACTCACAAGTCTTAGTTGGAACTATATTATTAAAAGTAACTGACTTATTATTCCCAAGTCCTTTACGCATTTACAAATCACCTTCGTTCTGTTAAAATGAAGGTGGACGCTAAACTTCGTAAAATTTACATGTCCACCCTGAGCTATCGAAGCTGCAACTTCGGTAGCTCTTTTTCTTTTGCCTATCATCTCAACACCCCTACTGTCACTACAGCAGCCATAATAGCAATGTATGTTCCGACAAATATTGCAGTAGTTGCTACGGTAAAATCTCTGATCATAAGCCTAGCCCCCTAGCAACACCTTCTATATAAGCAATACGAGCTATTGCAGCGATTGTTGCAAGCGTTACGATGGTTACACCGGAATATGTTTTTGCAATCTCCCACGCACTATATAAACCGATAACACACATCTCCGCAGATTGGTTCGCTGTTTCAATAAACTTTTTCATACTACACTCTCCTTTTTATAAACTCGTTCGTTAAAATAAGTTTTAGGGACTTTCCCGGCAGGTGGTAAAATATAACCTTGGCTTTTGAGCATATCCCTTGCTTCTCTTATTTTTTTGTATGCATAGCTTTTCTTACAACAAAGTATTCTCATTACATCTTCAACGGTGTAAACATCCATCTTTAAGCTCCTTTCTGTTTACGCTGCTGTTTTATCCATGTTTGCCTTAAGTCCGAGTAATGTCAGCAACTCGTGGATTTTCAATCTACCCTTCTGCGTCCATTTAGTATTCATTACAACCTTGATACTGCCGTCAGAACGTGTTACATCAATCGTTTCAGACTTCGTATAACCTTTTTGCATGTGATTGCTGTACAGCACCCATTGCCCGCCAACCTTGCGAATTAAACCTTGTTCATTGAGAATTTTGTTCAGTGCCTTTGCACTTAAACCATAATCAGCCGCAATCTGCGTTATGGTGACTGTATCTTCACTAGAAAGAATGGTATCAACGTATTCCTTAATAGGCTTGAATTCTGCGATCACCTGACGCTGCACGGTGTTTTCTAACTTCAATGTGTCAATTTGTTTATTGGCGATAACTAACGCTCTTGCCATTACCTTTTCAGGACTGTTCCAGTCGCGCTCAACTTCAAGGAAGTAGTGCCTTGCTTGTTTACCTTTTTCATTGCGGGTCAGCATACATAACTCTTTCGCCATATCCAGTTTCATAATATGGTCAGCTATCTCTCGCCGAACCTCTCTTTTCCCTTCGATTTGAACTTGCTCTTTTTTGAGTAAGTTGAAATCCTGCCCATCTTCAAAGCCGTATTGCAACATACGTTGAATCCAATCATTATATTTTGTGTCTACTCCCAAAAACATATGCAGTTCTCTACCGCTGATTGTTTGTTCCTGATTTTCGTTTACTTGAATTTCAATTAAGTTGTTCATGTTTATTACTCCTTTCGCATTAGCACGTGTGGTATAATCACCTTAAAAGGAGGTGATTATTATGACTAAACATGAGATTGTGAAGGACATACTTGTAGCTGCTATTCAAAAAGGTGTTTTTGACAGCGTAACGCCTGTAGACACCCATGACGGCAACATGGATTTAGTTGAGCCTAAAATTCAGTCTATTGCCGCAGCTTTCAAAACAATATATGCAGCTGTAGATAACAAAGAACCCAACATAACAGTCTTGCCATTCGATTAAAGTTCTATTCCCTCTCAAAGGAAAGAGTGCAGTTACAGCTGTACTCTTTCCTCATTTTGTCCGCAAACTTAATTATCATTGCCATTTCTTCGTTGGTATAATTTTTTCGTTCTAACATTACTACTGTTAATTCTTTTCTTCCTAATAGCCAGTTAATAAATCTGTTCATAATTGCACCCCTTTGCATTTGATTAAGTTAATATGCTGTGATATAATTCAGTTGAGGTTCTTTTTATTCGTCAGCGTTACCGCGCTGGCGATTTCTTTTTTTGTAAGCAAATCCTGATTGTTATAAACCCATACTTCAATATCTGATATGCCCTGCTTCACTTCGCTTATGTTTTCTAAAATACTGGCGAAGTCTTTTTCTTCGTTTAGGCTTACTCTTTCATCTGCGGCTATACTTAATATTGTTGCCAGCTTAGTGTTTAATGCACTTACCGATGAGAATAGCAAGCAGGCTGTTTGCGCTAATGAAACTTTTCTGAACTGCGGTTGCCTGCATGATTTCCCAACAGGGCAGGTTGTCAGGCAATACCACCGCAATACATAGTGTTTAAGCGTCCCCAGCGTTTCGGCAATCCTCAACAACATTTGCGGGTGTGCCGCTTCCGGTACGTTTATGACACGTGCGACAGTTGATCTATGCATAGCAGCCTGTTCTGCAACGCTTTCCTGCGTCATATGGCACTCTTGAAGTAGCTCTTTTAGCACATTTACTCACCCTTTCTTGTGTTAAAATAAACTCATAAAGTAAATTGAGTTTGTTTCTACTTTTCCCAAACATTTTTAACCAGTTCACTGCCTAGCTCCTTTTGGTTAGATTGCTTTTTGTTTCTTTTCGTTACTGGATTGAGTAAAAAAAATAGTCCAGTCAAAATCAAGCAATTTTGCTATTTTTTGTGCAACATCAGGAGATGGACGACGAACTCCATTTTCAATGTGGGTATAATGCACTCTTGATACCCCTGATTGTTCTGCTACTTGTGATTGCGTTAGATTTTTAGATCTTCTTTTTTTTACTAAAATTTTTCCTATTTTCATATGTATCCCCCCTTCCCTTGTGTGTCTTTATGTTACATCTTTATTATACGTTTCTTTATGATACTTGTCAAGCAGTTTTGTAACTTTTTGATACGCAATGTTTTTTGTTTCGAAAAGTAACGTATAATATTAATAAAGGATGTGAATTTATGGAAACATTAGGAAGTAGATTACGCTACCTACGCACAAAAAATAAAGAAACTCAACAAGATGTAGCGGACAAACTCTGTATTAATCGCGTTACATATACCCAGTACGAGATTGACAAACGAACCCCACCATCAGAAATGTTAAAACTTTTGTCAAAGCATTTTAATGTTTCAGTAGATTATATTTTAGGGCAAAGTATAGAAAATGATTCTCAATCGCCACCTAAAGACCTTGCAAAATTTCTCGAAAACACCGAAGTTATGTTTGATGGCGAAGTACACCAATTAGACGAGGAAGATAAACAGAAGCTTAAAAGTGCTCTTGAATTTGTATTTTGGCAAGCTAAAGAAAAAAACAAACGGAAAAAGAAGTGATACTACGCCGTGCTTAACATTCCCTTACGGGTAAAAAACCTTGTAAATAAATTCGATACGGCAAACCCTTATAAGCTTGCCAAACGCTTAAATATTGATGTATACGAGTATGACTTGCCTATTGATATAAGAGGTTTTATTGTCCGCCCATTACGCAGAAAATGCATTTTGCTAAACAAATCATTGAGCGAAACAGAAAAGATCGTTGTATTGTGCCATGAAATAGCACACGCTCGCCTACATTCGGGCTATGGTTACTACATGAGTACAAACAGACCTTACTATAAATCCTGTAAGCGTGAAGCAGAAGCAAACGAATTCGCCCTGCACCTTTTATCGCACTGTCACGATATTGATACCACTGTAATAGAGCCAATGATAAAGCAAAAAATGCCTGACCCGCACTTAGTACATAGGCTATTAAATGAAATTATCTTATAAAGGAGGTGTTTATGATGGATATTATTGTGTTTTTTTCTTTACCAGTTATACTAGGCTGGTTTATATTTGGGCTGATAAGTCCTACTAAGGCGGCACCGTTTTTAAAAACACCTAATAGGCTTAAAATTTTAGGAATATTTTTGGCAGCAACTTTTGTTATTAGTTTATTTATAGGAAAAGATGTTGAAAAGAAAGGAAACAATCAATCGGTTGCAACAACAACTATGACAGAGCAAGACAAAGCAAAAGAAAAACAAGTGGCAAACCGAGCTGTTATTGATGCGTTAGGGCATTTTTATCGGAAGATAGATGAAGTTGAAAAAACAGAATGGTTTACACCCTACGAAGGTAACACTCCTGCCGAAACCAAGATTTATTGGTACGTTGGACTAAATCAAAAAAATGATATAAATCAACGCTTTAAAGTAGTCCATTTTTCCGATAATATTGGTTGGGTGTTTTGGGATAAACTTATATTCTCAACCAATGAAAAAAATTGGACGTATGACATTAACACCTTTGCTGGACAATCAGGCGGCGGAAAATCTACGCAAATAGTATTCGGCGGGAAATATGAATTTTTTGATACATCGTTTAAAAATGTTATTGAAGGTGTTCGACTTTTGGTTAACGGCGGGAATCCAATTCTTAGATTAAAAGGGGAAGAACACTTTTACGATATCAAATTATCCCAAGAAGATATCAAAAATTTAAAAAACGCAATTATTTTTTATGAAAACTCTCAAATTATAGACGAAAAAATAACAAGAGATACTAAATAAAAACGCTACAAAGGAGATGTTTATGATGGAGTTTATTCTAAGTTTGTTATGTGTTGTATTGTTTTGTTGGTTTATGTTCGGATTGCTAAATCCAGGGGCTGCCGCACCATTTTTGAAAAGTCCTAGCCGAATTAAAGTAGTCGGAATATTTCTTGTACTTTCTGCTATTTTCGGTTCAATTCTTGGCTCTGTTCAAGCCCCTAGGGATAATTCGTCAGCAGTTGCAAGCGCAGCACAAGAGCAGCAAATAGAAACCGCATTAGCGACAATGGGAACTAAATTAAAAAGTTATGAACATGATGAATTATTAGATGACAACGAAGGCAATGGAAGCAAGGGGTACCGCCTTAAAACAGACAGGGGCAATGTTATAGCATACTTTAAAGACGATAAGTTATACTCTTTGCGTTGGGCGGATCGCGATCTTTACAAAGAAGGAAAAACACTTGTAAAGCTCAACGATTATTTACTAACTGATGGAGAATTTATGAATGTCATATTGAACTTAAAAAGTGTGATAAAAACAGATTTAAATGATCCTGATTCAGCCGAGTTTGCTGACTATAGTGAATGGAGATACGAAAAAACTCCGGAAGGTATACTTGTAAAAAGCTGGCTACGTGCTAAAAATGCTTTTGGGGCAAAGATTAAACGTTCATTCGTTGCTGAGCTATCGCCGGACGGTAGTAAAATTCGCCATCTTCAATGGTTATAAAATAAAAAAGCAGCCCTTTAACTAGGTCTGCAAATTTTAAACCTCTTCCGCTAAACATACATTCACTTTTAAACATTTATGTTCGCATAATTAAGGAGGACTATCATGCCGGCATACAAAGACGAAAAAACAGGGAAATGGTATTGCCAGTTTTATTGTAAAGATTGGACAGGGAAAAACAAGCATATTGTAAAACGTGGCTTTGATAAAAAGAAAGACGCATTAGACTATGAAAGAAAATTTAAAAACGCCGCAAAACATCAAGATGTTTATTTTGAAGAACTTATTGAAGAATATATCAAAAAAATGCAGCATAAAGTAAGAGCGACTACTCTAGAACGGATAAACACTGTTATCAATACTCACTTTTTACCATTCTTTGCTGGACTTCCCTTATCACAAATCACACCAGCCGTTATTAACAAATGGCAACATTTCATGCAAAGCGAACAAAAGAATAAAAAAGGCGACCCCCTCGCCCCTTCAACCTTGCTGATAATAAATAGCAGGCTCGGCAGTCTTTTTAGCGGTGCGCTTTGCGCGGTCCTTCACCTCAGCGATGGTCCACAGCTGGTCGGCACCGGGCACTTCCTGCCAGATCTGCAGCACGGCACCTGCTTCGGCACCCATGCCCACGGTGTCCACGCACTTGCCGCCGGCCCAGGACGAGCGCAGGCGCACGGTGCCTTCCGGCGTGGGGCAGAGCTCCCACATCTGGGAGGTGCCGCCCACATCCTCCCACAGGTGCAGCCAGGTGCCGTTGGCGGTGCCGGTCATGGTCAGGTCCAGCAGCTTGCCGGAGGCGCGGTTGCGGATGCGGTACACGCCCTCGCCCACCCGGACAAAGCTCCACTCCTGCTCGGGCTTGTGGTCATACTTGCCCAGACGAACGGTGCCGCCGTCCTTGCTTGCTTCCACGGCCTGGATCACATTGCCGGTGTGGGCGGCAATGGTATAAAAACGATCGGCTTCGATCACGGTCTGTGCTACGGTTTTCATGCTTCAGTTCCTCCATCTGTCACGATGCCGGGCAGGGTCTGCCAACATCTTCCTGCCTAAATGATACCACATATCGTGATTTTCCACAAGCAATTCGACCTTTCTTTAGCAAATCATACAGAATCGCCGGTTCTTTCGGCGTCATTTTTGCCCCTTCGCACCGGTTTGCGAGCCGTTTTTTCACACGGTTCCCCTCTCGACTTTTTGCCGTACTTGCGTTATACTATGATGTTGCTGATTTCCGCCGTCCGCTTTTGGCGGCGGCTTTCCCTACTCCATCCCATTCAAGGAGGCTTTTTATGACAAGCGATGACCGCAGTGCGCTGCAGTTTCGCCGGATGACCGAGACGCCCATCCCGCAACTGGTCCTCAGCCTTGCTGCTCCCACCATTTTAAGTATGCTGATCACCAGCATTTACAATCTGGCCGACACCTTTTTTGTGGGCCAGATCTCCACCAGTGCGTCCGGTGCCGTGGGCGTTGTTTCCAGCCTGATGGCCATCATCCAGGCGCTGGGCTTTATGCTGGGCCACGGGGCCGGCACCATCATCAGCCGCAGCCTGGGCAGCCGCGACACCACCGCCGCCACCCGGTTTGCGTCCACCAGCTTTTTCACGGCTCTGGTGTTTGGCGTGGTGCTGGCCGTGGCGGGCCTTGGCACCCTGCCCCACTTCATGATGCTGCTGGGCAGCACCGAGACCATCCTGCCCCACGCCTGCGCCTACGCGCGGCCCATCCTCATCGCGGCCCCGCTCATGATGTCGAGCCTCGTGATGAACAACATCCTGCGCTACGAGGGCAAAGCCAGCTTTGCCATGATCGGTCTGGTCACCGGCGGCGTGCTGAACATCGCGCTGGACCCGCTGTTCATGTTCGTGTTCGGGCTGGGCACCGCCGGGGCCGGTATCGCCACCGCCCTG
>OGXM01000952.1_pt1 | contig 17204 bp, 21 predicted proteins | sample 1576271 | NCBI WGS metagenome assembly OGXM01 (sample SAMEA3541579, study PRJEB24748) | human gut metagenome | biome: human gut; feature: human-associated habitat; material: faeces | place: China | collected 2012 | reverse complement strand
CATTAACTTTCAAACCCTATTTTCATTAGTACGCACCTTTTGCAATCCTATTACCTCAATCTAATCAAAAATAGAGGGCTATACATTGTATAACCCTCATTCAAAAATTAACACATATCTGATGACAGTTCAGCGGTAAAAGCTGGTATAACCACATTCTCTAAACCGCTTGTTGGATAATTACCCCCGTCTAAGCACACAAATGATAATATTATTTTTCTGTTAATAACGTTAAATCTTACGCTCATAGCTCTGTTTTGACCGTCAGTGAAATGCCCAAAACACATTGTTGTAAAACGGCACCCATTATAACTATCATCACCACAAATATAACCTTTATTAAATGTAAAAGCTTCTAAATCAGCACCACCATAAACATCTAAGGTTATAGGTTTTGTAATGTTAAACTTTAAAGCATCAAATCCCCAGTGTTTAACATTGTTATACATCCACTGTATTCCACTATATTTTGTGCCACCAAAAGGTGTAATTTTATTTGTACCATTAAAATCAAACCCATAATACTTTTTAACTACAGACACATTACCACCGTTTATAGCTGAAAGTAAGTAACTAGCCAATAAGTTTTGTCCTGTTTGTGTGATGTGAATATTGTCACTTCCAAATAGAGATAAGTCGTGTAATATGAAATTGCAATTATCAATGAATCTTGCACCGTAATTTCCACATCTACTATAAGCATCTTTTACACCGCTCATAATATATGGTTTACCGTTCATTTTGCACCCAATCATACCAATTGATATTTGAGCGTTAGGAAATCTGCCTTTACAATAATCACAAAATATCTCAATCTGTGCTAATAGCGGGTTTATGTTATTGTAATCAAAACTACCATGTGCATCGTTATCGCCACCAAACACATAAATATCTGTAATAGAGTTGTCGTCAGGTGTAGTCAATTTTTTCATTCCTTCAATCCATCTAAATGCTGTTTCTGGCACATTAAACCCAAAGTTATTTCCACCACATATGAAGAAATTAGTACCTGTTGTTAGTCCCATTTTCTGCCTAATGATTTCAGTGAATCCTGTCACATGTCCATCTGGGTTCGTCCCGACACCAATACTATCGCAAGCAATAATAATTTTACGATTAGCACGGATCCCCTCAATTCCTTTAATTTTTTCAATTTCTTTGTTGATATTTGTGATATCACCGTCAACTGCTGTAAAATTATCATTTGTTTGTTTTTTAAAATCTGTAATAGTTTTGTTTGTTTGTTGTTCAAAATCTGTAAGAGCTTTGTTTGTTTTCGTAATTTCATTAGAATTTGCACTGATATTGTTAGTATTAGTTGTGATATTTTTTTCAGCTTCTGAAATTCTAGTTGGAATTGTATCTGTTGCTTCATTTTCCACCATAATTTTATACAAGTTATTTGTATTAACTGTTTTCATTGTAACGGTGTCATAGAAACTATCACCGGTTGCAGGCATCGAATAAACTAAGTTAGCATCTACAACAAAATCAGTGCCATGAAAAATTTTCTTATCCGCTTTACTTTCTTCGTATTTGCGATAAATTTTTACATTATTATTACCATAAGCCTGATTACTATTGTAAGAGTAATTATACATTACATTTACAACATTATTTTCACCACTAATAATCAAAGGATCTTTAACTTCTTTATCGAGAATACAGTTGTCAATGATAGAATTATCACACCCTACATTTAAGAACGTTTTCCCTTTAACATCTGATATAGACATAAACATAGAGTTAGTAAGTCTAACACCAGTACCAGTTAAGTTAGCTGATTCTACAACTGCACTTTCAAAATAACAATTAGAAATGTCAGACTGTACTTTAGAATTTAATTTTAGTAATGTATAGCCATCAGTAAAGAAACAGTTACTAATAGAACAGCTATCACAACTAACATCGATAATATCAACGTTGTTAACTTGTATATCACCATTACCGTCAAACCCTAACCCTGTTAATGAGAGATTTCTTAATGTACCGCTAATGATAGCTTTTTTAACTCCACCTCTAATTACTATCCTAGTATTATACCTATCCTGTCCATACATTGATAAAGTATCATGTAAAGTTAATTCGCTAACTAAGTACGAACCGTTTGGGAAGAATAGAGTCATACCCTCATGCTGTGATGCATAATCAATGCAAGCCTGAATAGCTTGTGTATCGTCTGCTGTTCCATCACCGCTGGCAGCTTTTAACCCACTAGGCGGAAATTTAACGTTAAGGTTATAATTAGCTAAAATTTTAGCAATAATGGCGTTAATATCACCGCTTTCAATGTATTCTTTGATTTTCTTTTCGATGTAATCTGGAATACCATTTTGTGCTGTAATAACTTCATTAAGTTTGTTACAAACTTTACATAATAGTTCGTAGTAACTTAAAGTATCATCATAAACCAACGGTAGTACCTTTTGACAATAAAACCGTAATGTTTTTATAGTTTCATCCATGTTAATTCCTCCCTTTACCATAACCCAAAAAATAGTTCATCAAATTCCTTAATAACCTGCATGTCAATATTTAGGAAAGTTTCTCTGTATTTCATAATTAACGAACTGTAATTTTCTGAATTTTGCTTACCCACAATAGTTTCGATATAATCTTCTGTAGTGTCAATATTACCGCTACTCTGTTCGCTATCTTTATAGGTACTACCACTTTTCTCGGTAGAATTACCACTCATACTCTCATTCCCACTATTTGAAGTGCTAATTTTTCTAGCGTCTGTCAGATAGGTCTGGTTATCAACACCAACTAAACCACCCTGTGGTGTATCACTGAACAAGTTCTTTTCTTCGCCGTTTGCACTACTATTCTTATTACTACTTGTTGTCTGTGTGTTGTTAATATCTCTACTTCCATTTCCGGTTCTATTGTCTGTACTTTTTTCGTTTTCAGTTCTGTTATGCTTTCTAGTTAAGTCAACATCATGGAACGGGTCAAACTTTAACTTAGCACTTTCATATAACTGATTGTAGTAAGGCATAATTTCTTCTAACTTAGTGTTAGCCCAAAGCTTCCAGATGCCTACAGTTTCACAGCAAATTTCTCTTAAATAATAGTGCTTTAAGATTTTACAACAAAGTATCTTTCTATAATCTTCATCAAAGAATGGTACTTTACTGGTAAAAATCTTGTCCCATGATTTTGATATAACTTCATCTACCGAGTTAAACCCAACACTTTCATCTAACCCACTATCAGTTTCACATATATACCTAACTTCTGTTGTGTATTTACTCATTTCCTGCACCACCTATCGTATCTGCACCTGGATCTTCTGGTTGATTATCGTCACCAACCTGCTGAAAATCTTCACGATAATTGACTTCGATATTTGTACCGAACATTTCATTTATTTTTTCAACAGCTTGCCTTCGTGTTTCTAACCTGCTATATCTGCTAGCAATTGTACCACCTTGGTTACGTGTTACTTCATCGGTTATCAATCTTTCTTTCTTCTGAATATTGATATTACTGATACCTAGATAAGTTAATGCTTCATTCCATATCTGTGTTTTTAACTGATACAACTTATCACAAACATATGGCGCGTTAGTGCTAAGTGCTTTCAATGCGTTAATATCCAGATTCTTGTCGCCAAAAATAAAAGGTGCGTTTCCGTCATACTCTTTATATAAATTTAAAAGAGTAAGCCTTTGTTTTTCACTACCTTGTAACAGCACTGGTGTTTTCTGTGCGTTCACATTGATGTCAATAATTCTGTCAATATTGTACAATCTTCGTGCAAACATTTCAACATCAAGAATACTGTTGCTGTGTAAATAATTATTCCAGATAATAACACTGTTATTATATTTTAGCAACTTCTGGTAATTATTATAACCACTGTACGCACGTCTAAGTAAAGGGTTACCATACACATCAAGTCTACCATTAACGATACAGTCCAAACACAAGTCACCTATTACTTCGTCTTTGAAATAGACCATGCATCCCGTTTCAAATAAATGTAATTCCAGATATCTTGCGTCAACTGTTTTTGGCAGGTTCTTCCATTCAAACATGGATATAGCCAGTTCTGTTAACCTGTTCAAATACTGACGGTAAGTAAGATTATTCAGTATCATACTTTCGTCAAAAATGTCATGCTTTCTTCTTCCCACTTTATCACCACCTTATTACACTGGACTGTTATCTAAGTCATATCTGCCAACTTCATATCCGTTTTTCCAGAACGTCACACCGTTATCATAGATACTGCAAATTTTTTTCATATCATCAGACGGCACACTTCCTGTCATTGTAGCACTAACAGTTTTCACATAGTTCCAATGCGGTCTACTGTTACGGTTAGGAATTTTTACTCTCTTAGTTGCGTAACCAAACTTAGTAAAGAAATCGTCAATCATTCTGGCATACTGATAACTTACACTTATCCTACCACCCCAAAATGTTTTCTTTCTACTTGCAACATCAACGTTACCACTATGGATATTCCCTCTTGCCACGTCAGCCGCAATAGACGCTTTATACCCCTGCGATAAAAGATTCATTACAGTTCCAACTCCTGCTAGTACCCCTAGTTGTGGAAAACTTACACCTAAAGCAGACAATCCTAGAGCAGATGCACCTGCCGTAGCTGTGGTTGCTAATGGGAGTGCGTTCTGTGCTAGCCATGCTTTGAAAGAATCAGTAGACCAACTGCACATTGGATAATCGTCAAGTATCAATGATTCACAGTTAAGAGTTGTACCAACCTTACTGCCCTTGTACCCGTTTGGTCTTAATGCTACTTGTACTGGCATTGTAACTGGAACATCAACGTGAAGTGCTACAGTTAAATTGTTAAAAAATTCATATCTAAAACTGGCAGTAGATTTTCCGTTTTCTACTGATAAATAGTTATATGGATAAGTGTACAGTTTATTGTTTTTAGGTTTGTACCCGTCAATAGTATCTTTTGTTGTCAAGGCAGGAACAGAAATGTCAAACCCATAAGCACCTTTTGAAAACAGTAATTGCAACCCGTCATCTGGAATAGCTTGACCAGTAGCGATAACAGGACACATATAAAGTCCAACAATTGCGTCTGGCTTTTGGTTATAGCTTTGCAATTTTTTGGTTAACGCTGAAACCCCTTTTTTATCTACATTGTATGCGAATAATGTACACCCGCCATAAATACCATCATATAGTGTACCATCAGGATCTTCTGCGGTATCACAGACCATACATATAATACACATAGGATCAAGTACCTTAGTTAATTTACCATACCCATTATATACATACTCACCGGTGTCAAGGTTTTCTGGTATAATGTTAGCACCTATCTGGTCACTTTCCGAGTGTTCTCTTTCAACAAAGCAATAATCTGGTGAACAATCGAATAGCCATGTCTGCATGACATCAATTTCAAAACTGATATTAGACGTTACATCATTTACATATTCAACACTTGTGATAAAAGCATAAAACCACTTATCACCATAAGCTGAATTTTGAAACATCATGTAGTTGCAATCATAAAGACTGTCAGCTTTAATACCTACTCTTGCTACACCTCTTTGTACTCTTTGATAACTGTAGTTATTCATATTGTACTTAGTCAATCCACTAAAATAGCTGTACTGTGCGCCTGCACTGTCAAACCATAATGTATGGTCATATGTTGTATCTAGTGGTGCATTTTTTAGTAACTTTATATTAGTCTGAGGATTTATATACATAATACATTCCTTTCTAATGAATGTGTGGAAGTAATATTATACCACCACACATTCATTATTGTTTAGTTTATGTTTTCTTTAATTTTATTTTCGATATATGCTTCTGTATCCGCTATATACTCAACAGATATTTCGTTTTCTGATGACAATGTGGTAGTGTGATAATATGTGTGAATTGTCTTTAATTGTGCACTATCAGGTGGAGCTATTATTACTTGTTCTTTATAATCTTCGTATTCATCATTATCCCCAACAGTTAAGCATATTTTCAACCCGTCTTTTCTTACAGTAAGATTTGTAAAACCTATTACATCATGAGCAAGAGTACGTGAGCCTTTTAGAGTATTGGCATCAAGACCAAACCATTCAACACCGCCTTCTTTGGTGGTAAACTTGATACTCCCTCCTGCACACAATACACCATTGGTTACAAATACTGTTCCATCTATACCGACGGTGTCAGCTAAATATAATACACTCATTTAGCATACATCCTTATAACTGACAAAGTAACGCCGTATATTAGCATTACCCTTGATCTAATGTAATATCTGTACCAACAGTTGTAGCACCACTAATAGTTGAATTGGCTGTATACTGAGTACCGTTAATCTCTGCTACCAGAGTAATCTCTGTAGTAACCTGATTGTTAGGGATCATAACACCACCATAAGGCTGAACTGCGATACCGACATTGGTCAACGCTTGTGTCTGAATGAAGTTTACATTATGTGGCTCAAGGCTCTGTCCGTCTAAGTCTGGACTTATTGTAAATACTGTAGCAATGTCACTTTCGTCCTTAGCATCTACATGTACTGTGATTGATTCAGGTAATGTGATTGTAGCGTCATCTGTTACAAATACGCAAGCATTAGCAAAAGGCGAGTTAGATACTGTTTTCCATGTATGATAGAAATAATTCCAGTACAAACCAGATGCAACATACTTCTCTGTGAATTTGTTATTGTTGTCATAAACCTGAAACCAGTTCTCGTCCAGAATAACAGCTTTAACATTTTTCAACAGTGCAAGTTCAGCAGTAGTAACTTCTTCGATACCGTCAGAATTAGCTCTGATGATGTCAAAACGTTCATTGTCGAACTCTGACCAATTATCAATGAGGAACAATCTGCCCATAAAATCCGCTTTGTCCATATTGAAAGCACTTGCAAGTACATTTACATCATACTGTGCATTGAACATAGCGTCCATGAAAATAACCTGTCTTTCTTTAGGCGTGTTCGTTTTAACACCTGCTTCATTGAACTCACTTGACATGAATGGTAATAAGTTGGAAGTACCTCTGAACTGAACAGCACTTTCTGTAAGTTCTTTACCAGTACCGATTGACTTTGGATACATTCTACCATGACTGATTGCTTTAATCAGAAGGTACTTAAAGAGCAGGAACTCGTCATACTCTGCACCAGTGTAAACAGCATCAACAATCTTAGCAATAAGGTTCTGTACACCATCAATACTAAGAAATGCCTGTCTTAAATCTTCATCCTGAATAGTTACTGGGTACATTACACGCCAGTTCATTACGTGAAATGCTGAGCGAACATCCGGGATACTTCTCTGGAACTCTCTCTTCGGTGCTTTTTCTGCACTAAAGTCTACCGCTTTTGCAATTGATACAAAAATATCTTCTACAGTTTCGCCGTATTCAAGATATCCTTTTTTAAGAATTGAATACGGATTGTTAAAGTTTGCAGACTGCACACGCACGATAGCGATTCTGTTTACAAGTGCGTTAATAAACTGGTTTGCAAAAGCAGGCGTACCGTAGATAACTTCTCCTACTTTGGGAATGTCACTTGCTTTTGTAACAACAGGTACGTTCTGCTGATAATCATATGAAGCGTTCTGCCTGATAACGTTCATAATGTCAATTGTAGACGCATTAAGCGTACTATTAGCAATTCTTCTAGCCATCTTTTAAATCTCCTTAAATAAATCTGAAAATGTCCTCGGGGTATTATCTAGTTCTGGTTTTGGGTCTGGTTTTGGTGTTAGTTCTGGTTCATCTGAGAAAAATCTTTCTGTGTATTTCTTTCTCCAATTTGCATCGTTTTCTTCATACTTGCTTTTCCAGTCTGTACCATCACTGTTCGCTCTTGCTTCAAAGTCATTCAGTGTATCGGTAACGTCCTCTAAAAACGATATGGATTCATCATCAGGATTTTCTCCTAACCTTGTTCTGAAACTTTCCAGAATTTCTTCTCTAGTTTTTACTGCCATCTAATCACCTCCTTTCAACTTAATAACGATATTTTAGCATCATCCAAACCGGCATTGATTTCTTTTTTGTGGTGTGTGTTCCACCACCTCCACCACCTGCCGACAAGAATCTGTAAATAAGAACGGCGTTGTTAAGTCTTTCGTCGACCGATAAGAACTCATTTTTTGAAAACCATTTGTTAATTGCAGCGTCATTTGCATGTTTCGTAATAAAGTCATAACATTTTTCTGCATAGGTTACACGAAAATCCCATGTGTGGTCGTGTATACCCTCCCAACCTACATTGAAAGCGTGTGTTAATTCAGCTAAATCTGTACTACTGGAAGTAAGAAAATCTGTTAACGTGGCATATTGACTAGCTTCATCTCTGGAATACCACACATTTTCGTGAATTAAATAATTTAACTGTCCGACACCATCATCATCTTGATATCCATTTTCTTGAAGCCATTCATGCAACTTATAAAGTCTACCGTGTGTATCTCCACCAGTGTTTGTCCATTGTCCTAGTCCAAAACCAACATTCAAAGCGGTAAATGAACTAACATTCTGTCCTTCCCACATACCAGGGTTTACGCCACTTTCCTGCCACATATTACCACATAATGCTGATACAACGTATGCACTACATCCGTAACCGGTTGCACCACCTTCGCCATATCTGAATAAACGTGGGAATGATGTTTCGTAATTTTGATTTCCAGTTGTTGATCCTATGCTAACCTGATACTCTAGTGGCGCATTGTCTGTGTGCGCCCCCATGAATACGCCTTTTCCTTTACCACCTTTATAGCACATTTCTGTGTGGGAATCTGAAAGACCAATGTCACCAGGTAAGTATTCACCACTAGCATCAACTTCTTTGAAACCTAGTGAAAGTAAAACATCTGCTTCTGTGTAAGTTGTGAAAGCGTTATATTTTGGTGCGTAGTTAGGTGTTGTAAATCCACCTGCTAAGAGTGCGTAGTTTATGAAAGAACTGCAATCGTAATATGTGATACCGCCTACGGTCTGGGCGTTTCTATATGCCTGACTGTATCCCACGTTAGGGGCATTACACGTTTCGATTGCCCATGAATAAGCTTTGTTGATGTCCGGCATGAAATTATCCTAACATCTGGTTAACGAGTTTTTGAACCTCGTCGTAATTGTAACCTGCTTTTTCAAGTCTGTTTTTTCTTTCTTTTCCTACACCCCATACACCTTTAATAACTTCTCTTGCAACTTCGCCGTTCGACTTGTAAGCACCTTTTGTAAAGAGTTCATTTACATAGCTTTGTACTTCATCATAATTATAACCTGCTTTTTCTAAGAGTCTTTTTCTCTCGTTACCAACACCCCATTTACCTGCAATAACCTGTCTAGCTATTTCTTCAACCGTATAAGCTTTATTGGTGTTATTGTTTGCACCAGTAAATCTCAAGTGTAAATCCCAACCGAGATAATAATTATAATAGGAAGTAATCTGAATTTCTTTACCTGTCTGGTCACCAGTTTTACCACCTGTGGCTGTTCCTTTTTCGTTAATTGACGCTTCAACTATCTGGCTTTCATTGATACTCATACATACGTGGTTTCCTCTGTTTAAATGAATGTCACCTGCTTTCCATGGTGCTTTGCAATCAACAAACCCTGCTTTTCTTAACTGTGATTCTAAGTTGCCTGTCCATGAATATGGTGATATATCAAAACCTGCATTGTATAATGCTGTTCCTACCAGTGAACTACAGTCATAATCTGGACCGTTTCTGTGCTGTTGGTCATAACCATGAATATTGTCATTTGCTGTGGTAATCATGAAAGAAACAGCTTTGTTAATGTCACCCATTTATTACACCTCTCTTATTCAGCAATAATTGTTTCAACCATGTAAGCTACTGCGCAAGAGTGTTCAATAATACAACCCCTAGCAGTTTCCCAACCTTTAGCAAAATATACTAAATCTGCTGTTGATAATAATTCAATAGATTTACCTAAAAACCATAATGGTTTTGCATCATGTGGAGCTGATTTAAAGTAAGAATCAATAACTTCAAATGGCTCGTCTATTGTTTCACTGATCTTTGAAACAATACTTAATCGCTCTTCTTCTATTTCTTTATCTGTTTTTCCGTTCATTGGTTGTGAAATAAATACTCGTAACATTTTAATTTTCCTTTCTGGTGTTTGAAATGTGAAAAAGTTCCATAAGTTTGCGTGGTAAAAGGTCTGAGTTGATTTTGGATATATTTTCTAGTATTGAAACTAGCTCGGTTGTGCATACATAAAGGACAATAACTGGTAATATTGCTACACCTAGTTTAAATCCTATAACATCACCGTACCCATCAACTAACCAAGCCGTAAAATAACAGAAAATAAAACCCACTTTTTTGAAAAGACCATCACGTAGTTTAGCGGATTTAATGTCTTTATTTTTTATGGCTGACACGAGACCAGTTAGTATGTCTAGGGCGTTAAACCCTAACGCTACAAAGATTGGATATAAGTTCTCCATGGTATCTCCTTTCTTATTTAATTCATCTTTATTATAGCACAATACTTGCAAAAAATCAATGGGTATGTTATAATTAAGTATGGAAAGGAGATTTTTGATATGCCAAAATATTATGACGGTACTAAATTATTGTCAATGTTAGATATCAACGGTAACAAACCAGAAATCTATATGGTTACTTCAAACCGGAGTGCGGGAAAGACAACTTATTTCAGCAGACTGTGCATAAACAGATTTCTTGATAAAGGCGAAAAGTTTGGACTTATTTACCGTTATAATTATGAGCTTGATAACGTGGTAGATAAATTCTATAAAGATATAGGAAGTTTGTTCTTCACAGATCATACTATGACATCAAAAAGACGGGCAAGTGGAATTTTCCATGAGTTATTCTTAGACGAAAAAAGCTGTGGGTATGCTATAAGTTTAAACAGTGCCGACCAGTTGAAAAAATATAGCCATTTATTTGCTGATATTTCTAGGCTAGAGTTCGATGAATTTCAAAGCGAATCTAATCACTACTGTCCTGATGAAGTAAGAAAGTTTATTAGTATTCATACGTCTATTGCAAGAGGTCAGGGGGAACAGGTTCGTTATGTGCCTGTGTATATGATAGCAAACCCTGTCAGTCTTATAAATCCATATTACACAAAAATGGAAATAAGTGCTAGACTTCATAAAGATACAAAATTTTTACGTGGCGACGGGTTTGTGTTAGAACAGGGATTCAATAAATCAGCAAGTGAAGCACAGAAAACTAGCGGTTTCAATCGAGCTTTTAAGAAAGACAGTTATGTTGGATATAGTAGTGAATGTGTTTATTTGAATGATAACCAGAGTTTTATTGAAAGACCTACTGGAAAAAATAAATACCTTTGCACTCTTAAATATAAAGGGTGTGAGTTTGGTATAAGAGAATTTACTGAGAATGGCTACTTATACTGTGATGATAGACCAGATCGCACCTTTGGCTTAAAAATCAGTGTAACTACTGACGATCACGAAATCAATTATGTTATGTTAAAACGTAACGATTTCTTTTTGAATAATCTTCGATATTTGTTTGAACGCGGTTGCTTTAGGTTTAAAGATTTAAGATGTAAAGAAGCCACATTAAGCGCACTTAGTTACTAGGTATATCTACTCATGCGATTAACATTGAGAACATAGGATAGCACTCTTGAAAGTATAGAGCCTGTGTTACTTGTCGTTTTCGCTGAACGCAATGATTAACACATGAGTTATAGATATAAATAAAACAGAGGATATGAACTTAGTTCTACCTCTGTTTTTTTTACTATTTGCATATAATGAACGCTCTATATGTAACTATAGATGTTATTTCACACAACTAGCACAATATAGTCCTGTTTGACTCCCTTTTTTCATCGTTGCAAATTTATTACTACCACATTTTACATTTCATATCTTTAAATTCAAATTCCATATTTTTTACCTCATTTCATATGATGTTTCTACGAGTAATACACCACCACGTATTCTCTTTGGTCGTAATTTCCCAGGTACTTTCAATCCTATTTTAAATGAACTATAATCACGTTTAATAGGGTTGTTATCTTCGTTAAATAGAAATTCTTTTTCTTCATCAGTCCATTCTTTGTTTATATCAGCATCACCTGACAGTGATAATTCAAATAAATCTTTGCAACGTTTTGGCATACCTGCACACTTTATATTGTTGTATGGTTTTTCTATTGGCTCTAGGTTCTCTGCAACTACGTGTTCAATGTAGGTTTTCTGTCTTGTGAATATTGCTTTATCCCAACATGATTCCAATTTCCAACAACAAAAGTTTTTATCGTGTACTTTGATTCCAACTATTTCATCTGGTAGTAAATCACAGTGTATGCTGTCTGTATCTGCATAAATAAAACCTGCTTTATCAATACCATGATAGTTCGCCTGTGCCGCTCTAATAGTAAAGTTTCTTGCATAACTTGTGATAGCTGACCCAACAGGGATATACCCTGCTTTCTTGTTTGATTCTGTAACAGGTAAAAATCCAATTGTTTTATCATCTTTCACATATGCTAATTTGAACGATGAATCTTTACTAGATGCCATTTTTCCATAAAGATTATTAAGAAAAAGTTTAGCTAACTCACGCAATGCACCTTTACTAACAAGCTTCTGATGTTTGTACTTTTCTATGTATTCATCAAAGATGCCTGTTAAGGCGTAAAACCAACAACCATCAAGTATTTCAAAATCAACTAAATCATAGTGATCTTTCAACAACTGGTAATCTGTCATTGTCAAGACTAATTCAACCCTTGTATCTCTTAATATACCGTCCTTATCTTTATAGAATGAAAAGTAAGAATCTGTTTTACTGTCATAAATATCTGACGATTCCAGTGCTTCTGTGCCTTTATATAAGTAAGAACTTTTTATCTGTATAAATGGTAACTTATCTTTCTTGATATAAAATCTTGTTTTAACTCTAACAAAATAATACTTATTATCTGCTATAGCTTCGTCTGGAATATAGTTTCCTTTCCAGAAACAAGGTTTACCAATAGGATACCTGTTCCCAGATTCAGAAGACATCATGGAGGGATACAGTGAATTTACGTCAGCTGTAGTTCCGTTTGTTTTTATTTGATTCTCTTTTCCTTTTACTAAATAACACCAACCACCTCGATATGATTTTCTTATATAATCTCCAGCGTTTTCGTATGTATATTCTGCAGGGTTAATACTCACATTATATACATCTGGAAACATTTCCTTGTACTCTAACTGATTCTTGAGTGATTTCTTACATATATCTTTGTATTCTTCCAAACAACAAGAACCTATTGTTAGCTTATCATGCCCCTCATTGAACATAATTTCAAGTGCTTCTTTAACAACAAGGACATCATTAGCAATATATTCTTTTTCACTGTCTGATATCTCACACCCTGCATATCGAAAACCTGTGTATTCCATGTCAAGCTTCTTATGCTTTGTACCAAAGTTATCACCAATTCTTTTAACACTAAATGGTAAAAGCTTTAGTGAATCCCTTATTTCAATAAAGTGGTTATTTACTTTTATAATAATTGTATACCACATTCCTTTATCTGAAATACTATATTTAAAGGAATTGTTTTCCATATATTTTTCCTGTAACCACTCTACCTCATTTATAGCTTCACCTGTTTTTCTATATGCCTGTTTAAACCCTTTATCTATCATCAAATATGATAACCAGAATGATCCGTCAAACTTTAAGTTGTGATAATATGCTACGATATTGCAATCTTGACTTACAAAGTAATTAAACTGTTCATCAATTGAGTGAAATATTTGTACATCTTCTGTGAATAGTTCTACCGAAGCAGACGCCCATACCTCTGTGAACTCTTGTCCTTTGTAAACAGTTGTTTCAAAGTCGCACATAAAATATCTGTACTTTTTAATCTTCAATGATATAACCTAACTCATTGAACTCAAAAGCGTCAGCTAAGTCCTTTTTATACTGGTCACTTGCATTAGGAAGTGCATTTATAATTCCTGTAGCGTAATCTTCCAACGCTGCTTCACTGTCATACCTATTTTTATTCAAATAGTAATGTAAATCTGGTCTTATCATGATAGCTTCTACTACATCATCTATGCCCTGCTGAGTGATTAACTGGTCAATTAAAGAAGTAACTTTATCAGCTATCTCTTTAGGATAATGTGATATGTTATTTTTTATGTCTGCTATTACTGTCCTATTAAACATTTCGTCGTCACCGACTTTTAAATCACCATTTTCGTTAAAGTTCTGAGGTGTTTTTGGAATTGGAATGGCTTCACCTTTTAAGAAATCCGATGTTACCTTTTTCAACTCATTGGTGTAACGAGTTAACTCTGCACCTTTTATTCCTTGCAATTTTAGTTCTCTTTCTGTCGGGAAATACAGTTCGGTTATAAGTCCTTTTTTGTTTAATCGTCTTATGTAGCTGTTGATACGGTTTCTGTTACGTGTATAAGCTGATACTTTCTTTTTTCTTTTTGCCATGAAAAATCACCCTCTTGTCTAAAAAGCGTGTACCGTTTAAAGTACACGCTGTTAATATTTATATATTACTTAAGACTTTCTACGTCTAACTCACAGTTGATAAAGTCACGACCTGCTTTCGTCTTGCCGGATGTCTTTACGATTGTAAACGATTTACCTTTCATGATATTTGAAATATCGCGAATTGAACGTTTGAACGTTGAAGATTGACAGGAATATACTTTCTTTTCTGGTGTAATTACTGAAAGGATATCAGCGATTTCACCCGTGGACTCTTTGGTGTCCTCAAATGTCAGAATACCGTCAACTGTAATGTGCGTACCGTCCGGCACATCTTTCATTGAAATGATTGACGGTGCAATCGTCATAAGATACTGCTCAACTTCTGTAAAATCTCTACTACATTCTTTGATTTCTACCATATTCTTTTACCTCTTTCTTTTTTCTGTTATTCTGTTACGTTTTCTTTTTTCTGTTATTCTGTTACGTTTTCTTCTGATGATGTTCTCGGTGTCAGAACTTTCGCATGTTCAATGAACTCCTGCTCTGGCATACCATAGAGTGTTTCAATTTCTTCCTTATCAACTACGTGTACCGGTTTAAATGTCTCAGTCTCAAGAACCTCTTTTACTTTCTTAAGAAGTGTTTTATCATCCTTATAGGTACGTGGAACTACTGCAATCATATTACAAGGTTCTCCTGTCTCGATGTCTAAGCACATTACGTTAACTTTTGTTGTGGTAATCGTTCTTGTTACCATTGGTACTCTTGCCATGTTTTTCTTCCTCACTTTCTTTATTTTTTAAACGTCAAGATATAATTTAGTGCTATAAAGCACTAGAGCAGGTGGCAGGGTCTGAACCTGCTTCGCGTAAATGAGCGATGAGAGGATTATTTAAGATTTACGCATTTTTACTATTAAACTACACCTACTAAGGGGGTAGGCGGCATAGAAGGTTAGAAACTATACCACCTATGGCAAACGTAACTTGGATATTTTGTGCATTTCCTTGCTACAATTATATAATAGCATATACTGGGACGAATGTCAAGTATTTACTTGAATTTTTTTCGAACAAAATACTTATCCAAAATGAACTGCTTATACTGATTTTTAATAGTATCTGCTATAATTTTAGCTGTCATATATGAACTAGCTCGCAATCCGATACGTGGTATAGCTGTATGCCAACATAAACAGTGATTTACATAGATGTCTACCACAAGAGTACCGTTTACAACTGTTATTGATACATCGTCCTTGATGTCCTCTTTAATCATTTCCTTTACTAACTTTACATAGTGTTTACTCATTTTTGTTCCCTCTTTCTTTCTGGTTTTATTTTTGATTAGTTTCTGTACCTTGTAGGTACTAATGGGCGAACAGCGTTGAAACTGTAATCGTGCCAAACCACGCGCCCTTGTTAGTTTTGACTAACTTTATGAATTCTTAGAATATGTAAATTGACTTGATGAAGTCTAACCGTAATGTACGCTTACCATAATCTTGCTTGATTATCAGTACACCAGAATCAAGTGAAAATGAGTCTGTTACAAAACGCTCTGAATCAGAATCTTTAAATTCTACCATTATACGCACCGTGTTTGACTTTTTCATGCTAACTCTCCTCACTTTCTTTTTTAGCACTTCTAGGTGGAAGAACTGTAGCGTATCTTATAAAGTCCTCCTCTGTCATTCCGAGTAGTAAATCCTCTACAGTGGTGGTGTTGATGTTAACCAACTTGAATGTATCGGTCTGGAAAAACTTCTGGAGCTTTTTGAGCAGAATTTCATTAGTGTCGTATGTGCCACCAATAGTGTACTCAAGAATGCGTACTTCTGCTGTTGTGACGTCAATTGTCATAACTTCTGCTGTTGTCTGTGTTACTGTTCTTGTTACCATTTTTTCTCTTGCCATAGTAATACCTCTTCTTTCTATTGTGGTGTTGTTTGGTTTCTGCACCTTGTAGGTGCTAATGGGCGGTCAGCGTTGAAACTGAAATCGTGCCAAACCACGCGCCCTATATATTTATGACTCATATCCCAACTCTATGGCATATGACCTTGTATAATCGTTAACAAAGATTATTTCTTTAATGTCGTATTCTTTATACTCATATAACTCATTATTTTCAAATATTCTAACTAACCCTAACGTATAGTCAATAGAATCACATTCATCAAACTGTACGTAATCACCATTCCAAAAAGTTATAAATATATTCATATAAATACCTCCTTATACTTCACGATAAGTTACACGTTCCTTGCAACCCCATGTACCACGACCGTAGTCTTTATCAAATTTTGAAATGTGCTGTGCTGATGCATTAGTATAACCGTAAACACCTCTGAGAAAGTCGTAACAAATATCACTACTTTTCTCAATAATCGCTACTACTGTATTGTAGCTTCTCAGCACGTAGAAACTAGGTGTTTCATAGACGTATGCCTGACATGTTCTAAGGCGTGTACCGTGATGCAAAATAGTTTCTTTTACTTCTTCATTATAACGATTAACTGCTGCCAAAACTTCCTTATTAGATTCAATCTGTGCTTTTTTACTCATTCTCATATTGTCACATCTCTTTCTGTTTAACTATTCTCATGACATGTTTCATATAATAGTGACCATGCCTGATTCAACTTTTCATTGAAAAATTGCTTTCCACATTCATTTTCCATTTTCGTTGTCAAGTCAAAAAGTTTATCTTCCAATTCCTTAATCGTTTCAATGT
>OGXM01000942.1_pt1 | contig 17333 bp, 16 predicted proteins | sample 1576271 | NCBI WGS metagenome assembly OGXM01 (sample SAMEA3541579, study PRJEB24748) | human gut metagenome | biome: human gut; feature: human-associated habitat; material: faeces | place: China | collected 2012 | reverse complement strand
TGAACCTAATAAACATCAAATGGCAAAACTTCTTGCAATGATTAACTATGGCTTAATTTTCGGAAACTTTGAAATTGATTATTCTGATGGAGAGGTTCGCTATAAAACCGCCACAAACTGCAAAAATTGCATACCATCAAAAGAAGTTATTGAAGATAGCATAATGATTCCGGCGTATATGTTCAATAAATTTGGTGATGCAATTATTGAGGTTATGTTTGGCATAAAGGACGCACAAGAAGCATTTGATGATATTCCAGACAATGATTAAAATTACATATCCGCCAAAACTCACCGCTTAAGGCTGTGAGTTTTTATTTTTTCTCATTTTTATTACTTCAATAGCATATTTATATATAAATGGACGAGGTGATGAAATGACAGAATATTCCGATAAACAAGAATTATATGATGAATATGAAGAACTTCCCACCGAGGAAGAATCCATTCAAGAAAAGAAAATTGTAATTGGTAAACAACTGTTGATTATAATTCAGCTAATAATCTGTGGCATTGCTCTGCTTTTTATGCTTGTAATCAAGCTAATAGGTGGTGATTTCTGCAATGGAATAATCAACTGGTATGAAAAAAATTACTATAATTCTATATACATAAGCGGTGAAAATAATAATCTCTCAATCTTCGGAGCAAGCAATAATTCCTCCGAAAATAGTAAATAGCTATGAGAATTAAGCTTGGAAATCTCTCTATAATAGTAAGTATCCCACTATGCTGTGTAATGACAGCAATAATACTTCTGGATAATTCACAAACTGTAATGCTGGGTTGTTTTTCCGCACTTATGCATGAATTAGGACATTTATTTTTTATGTGGCATTTCAATTCATTTCCGAAAGAAATTAAGATAAGCCTTTTTGATATTGCTATAATTGACCACAAAAAATTTAATCGTCCTCTTCATCAAGAGCTTTTAATCACTCTCGGTGGAGTTATGATAAACTTAATTTTCGGTTCAGTATGTTTTGCACTTTATCTTATTTTCAAATATAATTTTCTGATTGTTCTTTCAGGAACTAATATTCTTTTACTTATATATAATCTTCTTCCAATAGATACTCTTGATGGTGGTCAGGCATTATATTTAATCCTCTCATCAAAGCTATCTGAAAAAGCTACCGAACGAACTATGCTTATATTATCTCTTGTAATATTATTCCCATGTACAGTACTTGGCTTTTTGTTATTACTTCAATCAAAATATAATTTCACATTACTTTTAACAAGCCTTTATCTGATAGCCGTAATTCTCCTCAAAAAAACTAAAATACATTAATTAAAGCCACAATTCAATTATGAACTGTGGCTTTTTGAATTTAAGAAAATTTTCTACTATGCTTTTATAATATCATCTGCGAGAGTTTCAAGGGCTGTAAGTGTTTCTGGCTTTACTGTTGACTTGATTGTAACAATATTATCTAAAACCGTAAGGTTCTTCATTGTTTCAAGTATACCCTTCATTGTACGAGCCGCAGACGGTGCCCATGAACCATTTTCGATTATCGCAATTGTACGATTCTGATAGTTCTTAGCTTTTAAGTGGAGCAAGAAATCCTGCATAACTGGGAATACCCCGCCGTCATATGATGCTGAGGCAAGGACAAGCTTATTATATCTGAATGCGTCTTCGACATTTTCTGCCATATCACTGCGTGAAAGGTCTGAAACTGTAACCTTAACTGCACCCTTTTCTCTTAGCATCTCTGCAAATTGCTTTGCTGCTACGGCTGTATTACCATGAATTGAAGCATAAGCAACAAAGATACCTTCATCTTCTGGCTTATAACTACTCCAAATATCATACTTGTTGATATAATATCCAAGATTCTCTTTAAGGATAGGTCCATGAAGTGGGCATATCATTTGAATATCAAGTGCCGAAGCCTTCTTGAGGAGAGCCTGAACCTGAAAACCATACTTACCGACAATATTAAAGTAGTAGCGTCTTGCCTCACAAGTCCAATCTTCATCAGTGCTTAATGCACCAAATTTTCCAAAACCATCAGCTGAGAAAAGAACTTTCTCACTTTCTTCGTATGTGACCATAACCTCTGGCCAATGAACCATAGGTGCCATAATAAACTTGAGTGTATGAGAACCAATATTAAGAGCGTCACCCTCTTTTACTACTACCTTTCTATCCTCAAGGTCAATATCAAAGAACTGAGGAATCATAGCAAAGGTTTTGACATTTCCGACAAGCTTCATTTCTGGATACTTGTCTGCAAGAATTTTTAAGCTTGCTGCGTGGTCTGGCTCTAAGTGTTGAACAACAAGATAATCTGGCTTTTTACCATCAAGGACTTTTTCGAGATTTTCAAGCCATTCATCTGTTTTGCGTTTATCAATGGTATCCATAACAGTAATCTTATCATCAAGAATAACATATGAATTATAGGATATGCCATTAGGAACTACATACTGACTCTCGAAAAGGTCTATATCGAGGTCATCTGCACCAATATATCTGATGGAATCTGAAACTGTAATATTTGACATTATAAATTCCTCCAATTTTAAGAATTATTACTAAATATATAATAGCATATTTAGTGATGTAATAAAAGCTATAAAATAAAATTTATTTATTTTTTTCAATTTCGGAAAAATTTTCTTGACAAATTAGGCTTTAAGTGATATAATAATTCTTGCTTGATTGGAAGCATTATCAACTGAATAAGGGGCATTAGCTCAGTTGGTTAGAGCAACCGGCTCATAACCGGTCGGTCCGGGGTTCGAGTCCCTGATGGTGCACCAATTTTATTGGTGCCGAGCTTTTTACCTATAGGGGTGTGGTTCAATGGCAGAATAGGGGTCTCCAAAACCTTTGACGTGGGTTCGATTCCTACCACCCCTGCCAAATAAAAAGCACGCTGTAGCGTGCTTTTTCACTTTATTAAATATGCACCTTTAGCTCAGTTGGTAGAGCAACTGACTCTTAATCAGTGGGTCCTGGGTTCGAGTCCCCGATGGTGCACCACAGAAAAACCGCTTAGGTAAGCCTTTTATGGTAGCCTGAGCGGTTTCCTTTTTGCGTTGATTTTGGCGCTTGCTCAAGTTCTGCTCAAGTAGGTTTGAGAAAAAGCAAGATTAGGGCAGAAAAAGAAAAACGAAGGAGCGATAAGCAAAAATAGGGAAAGCATAAACGGTTACATTGGAGAATGCCAGAAATAGAAAAAATACGGGTTATCCTGTATCGGCGGGCGGGGCTGCCGATACGGGGTAACCTGTTATTTTTTTTGCACAGCTATTGCTTCTTGCTGCAAAGTAAATACAGTAATAGAAGAAAACCAAATATCACTTGTGTGCAACTATTCCCGCTTGCCCTCAATGGGGGGCAGGATGGGGGGTACAAGATATATGTAACACAACTGCGACAAGGAGCCGAGAAAATGATGATGACTGTCAAGGAGACCCCAAGAGAAACAAGAGTCTCCGTCTACAATGAACGCAGCGCTAAAAGCACAGGCCGCATTAAAGGAAAGCAGCCGGGCGAACGCTCACCGCAATCAATCAGTCGAACCAAAAGAAAAGTGCGCGATATAGTTGCGTGCAACGAGTTTGACCTTGCTGTTACGCTGGAGATAAATCCTCGCAAGGTACCAATCTCTAAGCAAGAGGACACCTTACAGGAGATAATCGACTATTTAAAAAACATAAAGAGAACACATAAGGATTTCTGCTGGTTGCTCATCCCTGAAAAGTACCCTACGGGAAAACGCTTACACATACACGGCTTTTTTAAAAATTTTCCACAGGAATTATTACAGCCTTTTGAGAAGCGAAAAGGGCGAAAACCAAACTATGTACATCAGCTTTGGAAACAAAACTGGGTTGTATATACCATTCCTACATATAATACCAAGTACGGCTATTCAATGGTAACAGCGTGCAATCTGGCAGCAACAGACCCCAAAATTGTAGAGCATGACTACTGGGTAGACTACATCACCAAGGATTTGGCGGAGACCGCAAAAGTAAGACCTGTTGGTAAGCGGCTTGTATATGTATCGCAAGGGCTAGACCGTCCTAAGATTGTTGCAAAAGCGCCGATAAGTGTACAAGACGAAAAGAAGATAGCCAAAATAGCGGATAAAAGCTATTCACTCATGGATAAAGACACAGGTAAAGTATATGGGGCCACTTACATTGCAGACGGCTCGTGGGCGAGCGTAAAAAGCAAAGTGGCATCATTGCCATAATATAATAAGAACGGGAGCCACGTGAATAGCTCCCGTTCTTACTTAGTTTTCCTTTTCCTTGTCAATCACAATGGCGTATCCAACACGGATGGCACGGCGAATTTGCTCAACCAAATCTGCTGGCAAGGATGTAGTTCCTATTTCGATGCCGGAAGCATTCCATAAATACACGCCGATAAGGTTATTTTCGGAGTCTACCTTATAACCGAAAGCCGGAATAGGCCCCGGAAGCATGGAAAGGTAGCCGTCAAATCCTCGCCGTTTAGATTCGGCGTCCGAAAAGATTCCGTTATGCCATGGTAGGTTTTCACCGTACAAGTATCGAGCAGCGGCAATGGCAAACGCATCTGTCAAGGCATATTTCCTCAGCGCCTTATCAAGTTGGTCATAAAACGGGCTGTCTTCCTTTTGCACAAGGCGATAAAGTGCGTCACTGTCATCGTCACAGGTAGGATTAACGCGGACAACAGGGTCACGCCCATTTGCATCGGTAACGCTGAAAGCTATTGGATTTCCTCTAAATTCAAAGCTACCGTAGGTGACAAGCGCTGCTTCGTCTGGCTCATACGCGGAACTCGCAATATTGATATGATAGTTCATGATGATAGACAGTCCTTTCTTATTTTATATACTGGTAAAATGCTACCATATTACAATACACACCGCAATGCACAAAACAAACGATAAATCAACCGCGACATTGTGCATTTATATAAAAGTGCTATCTATCGTGACAGTTAGCAAGGGTTTTAAAGTTCCTAATGAATTACTGGGACAAATACAACATACGCGGAATCCGCATAAAGTAGAGTCCAATCTTTCCGTTGAGACATATACCCTATTAGCATCATACTATCGCCACGACATAAGGTTACCATATCGAAATTATACTTTGAAAGCATTGTGTCTGTATAGTCTAGTGTGCTGTCTGTGATGCTTACTTTTCCCTTTAGGGTATTTATATCATACAAGAGATTTTCATTAAACATATCAATACGCGAGTCAACAAAAGCGGGAATGTTATTGTACTCGAAAAATGCGCCCGTGTTAATATCGGTATACATTCGCCGTGGGCTGTAGTCGTTAATTGTTGCAATTAAGGTGTCGGACGGGTAACGTATTGGGCGGATATTATTCAGTGGCTTGGAAACAATGCAAGCAATCATTGCAATGCTGCCGACGAGCCCCAGCGCGGACAATATACACTTGTACAAAGAGCAGCAACAATCGCTATCGTTTTGTTCGGGAAAATTGGAAAGTAGAAAAATAGCAGTTGAAACAAAGAACCACGATTCAAAACGCACATGGTATAGCGTCATAACAGCAGTTGTTGCAAGAGGTACTAGCGAGGAAATTGTAATCTTGGATTTTGCGAAAATGCAGTAAAGTAAAACAAGAAGTAAAATAGCGACTGCGGGGCTTTTAATTATGTTCGCAGGTTGCCATTCCGCGATAGATATAATATTTGCATTATCGGAGACTCTTAAAAGGCGAGTATATATTGATATTCCTGCGGGATTGATGATAGCCACAATGCAGGAGCCGAACAAAATAAAAAGCCTACAATACAATTCCTGTCGCGGTAGCTTGTTAAATGAAATTGAATTGATAGCAGTAACGGGAACTGCCCCTATAACGATATAGGCAATTTGTAGGACTATCAGCATAGGAAAAGATGCTCCGTGCAAATTGGCCCATAAGATTGATATTGGTAGTAACCCTAATAATGCTACCGGGCGGGAACTGGTGAGCAATCTATTTGCAAGGGCGAAAAGCATTAAAGCAATCAAATGCGGGCGCGGATTACCTTTTGCGCCGTACAAAAGCAATAGGCACAGAGTTATAATAGTAGCAGCGATAAAAAATCGAGGCTTGCGTTTATTAGACAGTGCAGTTATTGTCTGCGTCCCATAACCAACAAAAACTACCAAGGATAATAGGAACGCTGATAGTACCATATAAATATATGCACCTACGGTTTCATTTGCGCTACTAATGCTGGATAGGCGATATAGTAACATATCCGCCAAGGCCGAATAGTTTGTATATGCAGAATGATAAAGGTCGTTCGACCAGAGCATATCGGCAGACGAATGATTTACTATGTTCTGCCCCAACATAATGTGCCAGTAATAATCACTGTCACCAATGTGGTGAACAGAATAGTACCTATATACTAGAAATGCACCAAGTACGGAAAGAAAGTCACAAATTATTATCTGAAAAAGTATAGATTTTACTTTGCGTTGCATACAAATTCCTCACAGTAATTATTACGATAGTTATGCCACATTTGGGCGCAATAGTCAATCAAAATTGCAAGAAAATAAAAGAAAAAGTCCGTCTAAAAAAGACGGACCTGAAAACTGAAGTATCTGTTATAGTGTATTTGCCATTGCTGTATTTCAATCTAACGCAACCCATGCGGGTTGCAACGGTCTCAGCACTCAGACCATCAGGCACAACACCATTTCAATCTAACGCAACCCATGCGGGTTGCAACAGCAAACTTGTACAAACGAAGCAATAAGTTGTCATGCATTCTGTACAATGTTTGTCTGTTTTTTGACCAAACAATATGGTCAGATACTACTTACTGCAATGGAATCATATCCTTTCTTTATATAATACTTGGTGCGAAGAAGCCAGCCGCAAAAGCGATGCATTATCACCTTCTTACTTTCTTTAATTTTTTAGTTATCGATATCATAAGAATTTTCCTCACTCCCACAAGATTTATCCTGCGTCCAGTCAGTACCGGAACCCTGTGTGGCATTAGGGTCGATAACAGTACCATAGACGATGTTGGAACCACCACCGGAATTACCACTGTCCCCACCGCTCGGCTGAGAAGGCTCAGCAGGTGCAGGGTCGGGAGCCGGTGCCGGTGCAGGCTCAGGCGCATAAGTGGGCGTGGACGCGGAAGGAGTATACGGTGCAGTGTAACTCGGCGTGGTTGCTGCACCTGCGGAACTGGTAGTTCCGCTATAGTTGGTTGCAGGCTTAGCTGCAGCCTTATTTACCGTGAGCGCATAATCAGCACTCACATCCCCATCAGACTCGCTGGTTGCCGTAATCGTGGCATTCCCAGCAGCCACTGCAGTTACCTTCCCATTGCTGTCTACCGTAGCAACCTTTTCGTCGCTGGACGTCCAGTTAATGGTGGTGTTGGTTGCGTTATCCGGAGTGACAGTGGCGGTAACGGTAACGCTGTTGCCAACGGTCAGGACGCCTTCGGTCTTGTTCAGAGTAATCTGCTCGACCTCGGTGGTAACAGTGACCTTGGCGCTTGTTTTGACGATGCCGCAGGTGGCGGTTATTTTGGTTTCGCCGTTATTAACAGCGATGATTCTGTTGCCGTCCAATCTGGCAATGGATTCATCATCTACGCTAAGAGTCACATTGTCTTCTGTCGTATCGGCGGGGACAAGTGTATAATTGACGGTTGCGCTGCTTTGCCCGTTGGTCTGCAAGTCAATGTCATCCATCCGGATAGCCATTAACGGTTGACTTACGGTAACAGGGCATTTGGCAGTCATCTTGCCATCCGCCGAGCTCACGACAACAATCGTGTCACCGCCTTTAATGCCTGTGATGATGCCGTTATCATCTACGGTGGCAATACTATCGTCACCAACAGTCCACGACCAGTCTATTTTATCCGCTGCGGCTTGCTGCGCTGCGGGGTCGGCATCCTGTGCTGTCTCATAGGTTGCGGCTGTTTCTGCCGTTGCGCCCACGTTGACTTGCACAGAGTCCGGCAAATGTACAGCAGTAACGGTGATGCCGCAAGCGGTTAGCATTAGTAAGCCTGATGCAGCAAAGGTCAGTAGCATACAGCTACGGATAGAATGTAGTTGCATTGTTTTCTCCTTTCATAATAACACGATTTTTTCGATTGATAGTATTATAGCACAGCAGCTACCAAAAGTCCATATAAGGTCTACATTGAAGCACCAATAATGGTACTCTAATCATAGACTTTATACGGGCGGTGATTGAGGTGGACACAAAAAAAGAGATTGCAAAGCGCATACAACAGCTATGTGCGGAGCATGATTATAACATTAACGGGCTGGCGCGTGCTGCCGGTGTGCCGCCAAGCACCCTCAAAAATATAATCCATGATGGAAGCAAAAACCCAGGCATTGTAACAATCAAACATCTGTGTGATGGGCTGGGAATTTCGCTATACGATTTTTTTGACTCTCCAGAGTTCAAAAGCAACGACCCGGAATCCGAATGAAAGAGCGGCGATATGACCGCTCTTTTTTTGTTATAAAATTTTAAAAATGGTATTGCAGATTGCTGCAAAGTTAATACAATATAGACATACGATAAATAAAATGCTTTACGGGGCAACCTGTAAAGCGCGGCTTGCCGCTAGTAATTAAAAGTATCACACTTTTCTGTTGATTTTACCCCCACACAAATCAAGGGAAAAGTGTGTCCGTTATTTCTGTAAGAATTGCGGGCAGAGATTTACTTCGTGTATATCTCTGCCCGCTTTTTTGTTTAATAAGGAGTTGATAGTAAAATGAATGAAAAAAGTAAAAGTGTCCCCATGAAACCCCTGTATGTGCATGAAAGCAAAAGCAGCTTATTGGCGGTTATGCCTGTAATGATAAAGAAAGGCTTTGTCTCAATACGCATACAGCACGAAACAGAAACGGGAACCAAAAAGTTATCATGTAAAGCCCGTATATCGCAGATTGATAATTTGGATGCAGCAGCCCCCGTTGGTACGGTCATATTGCACACTGTCGATATTCTTACGCCGGAAAAATGCGCGGCGGCAGAATATAGGACGGATGGTTGCGGTTATGCTCGGACATTGACAGCGGTTGTAATGGACGGTCAAAAAATCAAGGTATCTATTGTGTGCACATTATGCGCAAGGGATGAAGAAGGTCATATATGTTCGGCGGGTGAGTATGAACATACAGAAAGTCTTGTCTTACCAATAACAGAACTTGAGAAAATGAAAAAAGCCGTGAAAGCAGCGCACGATGCTAGTCTAAACGAAAGTGAAGCAGAGCAGTACCCCAAAAAGCCCGCAAGAAAAAGCAATTATACAAGGAAAGGAGGAAAAGGCAATGGATATTAAAGTCTATACCGGAGAAAGCTACAATGTGTTTACGCACGAGACTCGCACCAGCTATGTAATGGTCGATGCCGCTACAGGAGCGATTGTGCAGACGGGAGCTTGCCAGACGAAAGTTGCCCGTGAAGCATTGGCACTGACAAGTGTAAAGCGCGCAGTGCAGGCGTTGGAGTATTTGGATATTGATTCCGCAGTTGTCTATACGGATGCCAGTACGGCGGTTAATGAAATTTCCGGAAGGGTCAAAAACCCGAAGCATGGGCGTCTTGTAAGCTACATTAAACAGCGTATGGCCGCCCTTAAAATTCCGGTAGATGTTAAATTTACTGAAAGTGACCGTGCAGCACTGCCGAATGACATTGCCGAAGCTGCGGATAGAATCAAGAATTTTGATATTACAGCAGCTGAAAAACATCTAAAGGAACTTTTTAAATACCCTGATTAAATTCTAAAACTGCTCTTACGACAAATAAATCTATTACGATAAATCATTCCCCGTTTTAAGGCGGCGGGAGAAATGAGAGCCTTCAAAGGCGCGTTTTCTGCATTGCACGTAAAAGCAATGCGGCTTGTCCTTACCCATATAGGCCCGTTGTCCGGGTTAGTGACAAGGTGGTGGATGCCTTATCAGCCCCACAATTCGAGGTGTACTTCGTTATGTTATCCAAACGGAAAATTAAGCGATTGACCCATGAGGTCAAAGCTGCGTTAGCGCAGCAAGACCGCAGAGGGCAGAGCAAGCACGCTGCCAAGCAAGCAGTGCGGCAATATGCACAGGATAGCCATACCAAGTACACCCCTGTTACGGGGTTATACGCGACATCATCATACACAACTTATACCAAACAAGCCTTAACAGCCTTGCGGTGGATAGCAGAGCGGCATGGATGCAAGCATTTAGCCGAGTGCAAACCGTACTTGCGCGAGTATTACGAGGATATGTGCGCCCGCGATATAAGCGCATGGACAATACATACACGGGTATATGCGATGTGTTCGGTTTTTGACACACCGTACAAAGAGCTTTTGGGAGTGGATAAGCTCCCGGCCCGTTATCGAGCGGACATAACTAGAAGCCGCGATATTGGTGGTAGTGCAGACCGCTATCACGCCCAGCACCACAATGACGCACGCCTGTTGGCGCGTGCCTGTGGTGCCAGGCGGGGCGGGCTTCTCGGCCTATGTTCGGACGATTTGAGCGCAGATGCACAGGGGAAATTGTGTGTACATCTGCGCGAAAAGGGCGGCAAAGAGCGCGATGCGCTTGTGCTGCCGCAATATGCAGACCGTGTGCGGGAAGTGTTTTCTCGCTATGGTGACGGTGCAGGAGTAGTAACAGGCGGCAAGCGCCGCTTGCTACCACTCCAAGCGCTGCCCAAGGATATGCCGTTGCACTATCTGCGGGCACAGTACGCCCAAGACCTGTACCGCTATTTTGAGGGACAGGGCGTGGCATCTGGACGGCTTTATTATTGCCGCAAGGAACGTGCCGGACAAGTGTATGACAAAGGCATTTTAATGGCTGTGTCCCTTAATCTAGGGCACTCTCGGTGTGATGTGGTGGTGTCGCATTATCTGTACATGAGGTAATACCACCAATGAAAAGTACAAAAAAATATGCCGATATTGCTACGATTGGCAATACTGTTGCCCGCTGCAAGGATGAAAACATCCCTGTGGGCGAAAAGACTCTGCGCCGTTGGGTCAAAGAGGGTAAAGTCCCTGCTGTGTATACAGGGCGCAAAGCACTGGTGTCGTGGGCTAATTTGATGGATTTTCTCACAGTCGGCGGCGAATAAAGAAAATGCCCGTTCATTTTTAAGGACGGGCATTTGCCCGTCCTTTTCGTATGAGAAAGGATAAGACAACATGAACATAAACAAACGCACAAATAAAGATGGAAAAACAACCTATCAGATTCGCGTTTTGGTAAGTCAAACAGCAGACGGCAAGCAACGCACATGTTCAAAAACGTGGATTCCGCCGGTAGGAATGAGTCAAAAGGCGGCTGAAAAGGAAGCTGTGCGTCAAGCAACGATTTTTGAGCACGAAGTGAAGCAGGGGCGTGCCCCGCCTGATGCCAAAACGAAGGTATCAGATGTGGCAAAAGAGTATATTCGCAACACGGAGATGGAATATAAAACCAAAGAGTGGTACGAGTATATGCTGAGTGTTGTTGAGGACGATATAGGCAATATGCCGATTTCGGCACTGAAAGCCTATCAAATCGAGCGCATTTATGCCGACATGCGGGAGCCGGATGCCAAACGGACGTACTGTGTGACGGCAACGGCGCTCGACAAAATCCGCAGAGAAAAGGGCATGACCTACAAGGCGCTTGCCGAAAAAGCGGGCTTGTGCATCGATACGGTGCAAATTGCCTGCAAGGGCTGCCGGGTCGCGCTGGAAAGCGCGGATAAAATGGCAAAGACGCTGCAATGTCCCGTGGAGAAAGCGTTCAAACTGGAAGTCCGGGAGTCTCCTTATTCCAGTACGACCATTAACGGCGTCCACCGTTTTTTGCGTGCGGTCTGCCACTATGCGGAAAAGCACAAGCTGCTGACCGATAACCCGATTGACGCCGTTCGCGCGCCGAAAATTGACGCGGAAATCTATGTATTTTCCGAGGAAGAAAGCAAGCGTTTTGTACGCGCGGTTATGCGCGAGAAGGATATTCGCGTTAAGACGGCGCTGCTGATTCTGATTTATCTGGGATTACGCAAGGGTGAGTTGTGCGGCTTGACATGGGGTAATGTGGATTTGGATAAGGGCATTATCCATGTTGCACAGCAGCTCAAGGAAAAGAGTGGTGAGGGGCTTGCGTTAGGCAAACTAAAGACAAAAGAGAGCAAGGCAGACTTGCCGCTGTCGCCCATGCTGGCAGGGGTTCTTGCGGAATATCGCCAGTGGTGGACCGAACACAAGGCAATGTATGGCGATGCATGGCGCGGCGAGTGGGAATGTCTATTCATTGGAGACGATGGCGCTCCGCTGAATCCGGGAACTATCAATGAATGGCTGGATAAGCTGACAGAGCGCAACGACCTGCCGCATGTCACGGTACATTCTATTCGCCATCTGTGTGCAACACTTTTAATCCGAGCAAATGCAGACCCTAAGACGGTACAGACGATTCTGCGCCACGCGAATATTTCTACAACACTTAATATCTATGCTAAGGTATTTGAAAGCACCCAGATTGAAGCAGTTGGGCGCATACAGGCAAGCCTTGAAAATATGCTCAAGGATTCCTGCTCAAGTTGTGCTCAAGTAAATGGGGAAAATTAAAGGAAATTAAGGGCATAAGAGGAAAAGTAAAAACCAAGAAAGTACATAAAAACAGCGTAAAATCAACAAAATGCAAAAAGGGGAAAACATAAGCAACAAGGACACTATATCTCTTAATCAGTGGGTCCTGGGTTCGAGTCCCCGATGGTGCACCAAAAAGATACCTCGCAAGAAGTTGCGGGGTATTTTTTATTGCTATTTCCCGGGACATTGCGGAACGGAGCGGCTAAAAAATATAAGACTTGCTGCAATAAAAAGAGAAATCCCCCAATACCTTTCGTATACTATGCCTGCAAACGGCAGATACTGAAAGGGATTGGGGGATTGCTATGAAGATCGTTTTTTACGGGGCGCGGGAGTATGACCATTATTACTTTGATGTGCTGGCGGCTGACCCGGAATATGGCTGCGAGATCAGGTTTTTAACGGCGAATCTCGATGCGGATACCGCGCCGCTGGCCCGGGGCGGGGATGCGGTGTGTGCGTTTGTCAATGCAGACTGCTCGGCGGCGGTGCTGGAAAGGCTGGCGCAGGTGGGCATCCGCTGCCTGCTGCTGCGCTGCGCGGGGTATAATCATGTGGATCTGCAGGCGGCGCAGCGGTGCGGCATCACGGTGCTGCGGGTGCCGGGCTACAGCCCCGAGGCAGTGGCCGAGCACGCCATGGCGCTGGCGCTGGCCGCGAACCGCCGCATCTGCAAGGCGTATATCAAGGTGCGCAACAACAATTTTTCGCTTGATGGGCTGCTGGGGTACAACCTGTACGGCTCGGCGGCCGGTATTGTGGGCACGGGGCGCATCGGCGCGGCGATGGCCCGTATCTGCTGCGGCTTCGGCATGACGGTGCTGGCCTGCGACCAATACCGTAACCCCGCGCTGGACGGCATTGTGCGGTATGTGGGGCTGGAGGAGCTGCTGCGCACCGCAGATCTGGTCAGTCTGCACTGCCCGCTGACGGCGGAAACCTACCACATGATCAACGCAGAGGCGATCCAGATGATGCGTGACAGCGCGGTGCTTGTCAACACCAGCCGGGGCGGGCTGATCGACACGCGGGCGCTCATCAACGCGCTGCGCAGCCGCAAATTTGCCGGTGTGGGGCTGGATGTCTATGAGGACGAGGACGGGCAGGTGTTTGAAAACTTCTCCGACGATGTGCTGCGCAATGAGATCGTGCCGGTGCTGATGAGCTTTCCGAATGTGGTCGTGACGAGCCATCAGGCGTTTTTTACCCGGACCGCGCTGCAGAGCATTGCCATCACAACGATGGAGAACGCGCGGGCATTTGCGAGAGGGGAAAAGCTGGTGAATGAGGTGAAGGGGTAAGCAGGGCAGAAGGGCGGTAAAGGCAAGGCTGCGGGAATCCCTCCGGCCTCGCGGGCTCGGCCACCTCCCTTTGACAAGGGAGGCAAGGCTGCCGTAAGGGATGAATCCCTCCCCTACGGTTTAAAGATAACGTTGCGATACAGGAAAAGCTGCGGGCCGGGCATGCCCGGCCCCTACTGTGGCGGGCTGCGCATTCCCCAAAACAAAAAAGCCACTGCTTGCGCAGCGGCTTTTTTGTTTTTATACAGCAACTAGAGGATGGCAGGAATCAGCGGTTCTTCTCTTCGTCCAGACGATCCAGCAGATCCCAGACGCCGAGCATGTACTGCACGCCGAGGGCGCGGTCGTACTTGCCGTAGCCGGGGCGGCATTTGCCGGGGCCTTCCTCCCACAGCTGGCGGCCGTGGTCGGGGCGGATGCAGCCGTCAAAGCCGCAGTCGTGGTAGGCGCGCAGGATCTCGATGATGCCGGTCTCGCCGCAGCAGTCGCGGTGGGCAGCCTCAGAGAAGTCACCGTTCTCGAAGTGATGGATGTTGCGCACATGGGCGAACGGGATGCGGTCGCAGTGCTTGCGCACGATGGCGGCCACATTGTTGTTGGGATTGGCGTTCATGCTGCCGGAGCAGAGCGTCAGGCAGTTGTACGGGTCATCGACCATCGTCAGGAAGCGGTCAATGCTCTCGGCGTCAACCAGCAGACGGGGCAGGCCGAAGATGTCCCATGGGGGATCGTCCTGATGGATGGCCATCTTGATGTCGCACTCGCGGCAGGTGGGCATGATCGCCTCAAGGAAGTATTTGAGGTTATCCCACAGCTTCTCCTTGGTGACGGGGGCGTAGGCTTTGAACAGCTCGTCCAGCTTTGCCATGCGCTCCGGCTCCCAGCCGGGGAAGGTCATGTTATACTTCTCAGTGAAGGACATGATGTACTCAGCCATAGCCTTGTAATCGCCCTTGATCTTGTCCTTCTCATAGAACAGTGCAGTGGAGCCGTCGCCCACGGGGTGGAACAGATCGGTACGGGTCCAGTCGAACACCGGCATGAAGTTGTAGCAGATGACCTTGACACCGAACTTGGACAGATTGCGGATGCACTGCTTGTAGTTCTCGATGTACTTGTCGCGGGTGGGCAGGCCGATCTTGATGTCATCGTGGACATTGACCGACTCGACCACGTCCATGTCGAAGCCGTAGGCGTGGATCTGATCGGCTACCTTCTGGATCTCGTCGATCTCCCAGATCTCGCCGGGCATCTTGTCGTGCAACGCCCAGACGATGCTGGTCACGCCGGGGATCTGCTTGATGTCGCTCAGGCTGATGGGATCGTTGCCCTCGCCATACCAGCGCCAACCCATTTTCATAGGCATAGGAAAATCCTCCTGTTTTATATTTTCTGCTTTGCATTTTCCGCGCAGCCGTGTGCCGCGCTCTTGTACTTATATTCTAGTATATCAGTTGCGTTTTTTCAATGGTCGCTTTGCCGGTTTTTAATGTTTCTTCTTGTATACTTTAGACAAAAAGAACAAAAATCCGTCGGACATCACCCGCCCGACGGATTTTTACACGATTCCAAATGCCGGTTTCAGCGTTTCAGCTTCTGCCGGATGGACGGAGCCAGCACATCCTTGAAATATTCAAAGGTGTCCAATTCCAGAATGGCAGAGCCTGTCAGATAAATGCCCAGACCAACCACCACCTGAATGATCACCGTCAGCAGATCCGGCAGGTGCAGGAAAATGACCAGATACATGCACAGGCCCGCGCCCGCTGCCAGCAGCAGGGTCGGCAGGATATCGCGCATCTGTTCCAGATAGCCATAGCCGATCAGCTTTTTGTTGAGCTGTGCATCCAGGATCTGGGTCACAACATTCGTGATCAGCATACCATATGCAATGGCCTCGACGCTGACACGGAATGTTGCCAGCAGAAGAAGGATGCACACCCCTTCGTTCAAAAGCTGACATTTCAGGTAAAGATCGCTGCGGCCCACCGCCTTGGCTGCATTCAGGTTTGCCGTGATGATCGGCCAGCACACATAACCCAGACAGAACACCCTGAGGAACAGCACACAGGGCAGCCACTTCTCGGTGAGGATCAGGCGCACCAGCGGTTCGGCACAGAACGCAGTGCTCATCATCACCGGCGCAATAATATAGGTACAGGTCTTGATGGAGCGGCGGGTCATGTTCTTGACCTGCGCACGGTCATCCTGCAGTGAAGACATGACCGGGAACAAAACGCTCTCAATGGAAGTATCCACGCTTGACGCGATATTATAAGTCAGGTTATCGCCCTGATTGTAATACGCCAGATCCGCCGAGGTGTACATCTTGCCGATGATCAGGCTGCGCAGGTTGTTGTAGATGACGCTGCTCAGCGACGAGGCCAGCAGCTTCCAGCCATAAGAGAGCAGCCCTTTCAGGTGCTGCCACGAAAACTCCATCTTAGGCCGCCAGGAGGACAGCTTCCACAACACCAGCGTGTCCACCGTGATATTGGATACCTGCTGCACCACCAGCGCCCAGACTCCAAAGCCCATATAGGCAAGGCCCAGGCCCAGGACCGTGGATACGATCGCGCCCGCAAAGGCGGAATAGAAAAAATACTGAAACTTCATGTTCCGGGTCACATGCGCCTGCTGGATTGTTTTGATGCCGCAGACCGCCACTGTCAGGCTGATGCCGCGAAAGATCGGGGTCATGCTGGGGTCATTGTAGAAAGCAGCCAGATACGGTGCCGCCACGAACATTCCCCCATACAGCACAAAGCTGATCACAATGCTGAAAAAGAACGCCGACGAGTAATCCAGCTCGTCCACTTCCTTCTTCTGCACCAGCGCGGTGCCAATGCCGCAGTCCAGCAGGACATACATGATATTGTTGAACACCGTCACCAGTGCCACCTTGCCGTAATCATCGGGTGTAAGGATGCGCGCCAGAAGGATGGACACCACCGCTGAGATCAGCTGCACACCGCACCGCTCTGCAAAGCGCCAGAAAAAACCGTTTACAATAACATTTTCTTTTTTCTCGTTCATTCCTGCGTCCACTCAAATTCCTTTCAAAAAACCGGTCGGTCTGCACCCTGCGCAGAAATGCATTTCCGCCGTATCCTTATCATCTTCTTCCCTGCTGCCAAAACAACTGAGCAGAGATAGTTAGTTCTATAATATCACACCCATCCATGCATTTCAACCAACATATTCTTAAGAAATGACGGCCCGAAAATTTCATTTAAAAAGAAAAAAAGCGCTTGACTATCTGCCGGGAACGTGGTAATATATTCAAGCAGTCCGCATCACGGTCTTTCACCTCAGAGATTTCAGGGCTGCGAAAACAATACGGTATGCGAGGGTGGCGGAACTGGCAGACGCGCACGTTTGAGGTGCGTGTGGTTT
>OGXM01000930.1_pt1 | contig 17476 bp, 17 predicted proteins | sample 1576271 | NCBI WGS metagenome assembly OGXM01 (sample SAMEA3541579, study PRJEB24748) | human gut metagenome | biome: human gut; feature: human-associated habitat; material: faeces | place: China | collected 2012 | reverse complement strand
ACAAGCAAAGAACGTACGCATCTTTGGCCGTGCAAAACTACCGCGTGACGGAAAACCAGACGTGGACGCAGGCCATCGTCGGCGCAACGCTGACGCAGACAGCGGAATAAAGTGAAAAAAAGGCGCTGTCTCAAAATGGCTAAAGCAAGCCATGAGAGGCAGCGCCGTTTTCCGCAACATTTTTGGGCAAGCGAAAACAGAGTGCAGAAAGAACGGCACTCAAAGAATTATTTTCATAAGGAATTTCCAAGTGGAATGAGTTATAAACCGGCAGGAAAAGATGATGGAATCTTCAGACCGCTTCCCAAGCGTCTGTTTTGGATTTTATGGTGCAGATGGAGGATGTTGAGAGCGAGGCTGAACAGCAGCCATTCGGCGGCGACCTTCGTACTGCCGCGAAGCAGAAAACGCCGGAAATCAAGATCCTGCTTCACATATGCAAAGTTGCCCTCGGCCTGAATGGAACGGTTCACCCGAAGCAGGCAGCCCTTTGGGGAGGAAATCTTTGCTTCCATAGCTTGCCGTTGTTCAGCAAAGCGTTTTGACACATAGATGACTTTGTGTCGTTCTTCCAGAGGCTTCTTACTGCCGCATGCACGGATGCACTTTTCTTTAAGTGGGCATCCGTCGCATTCACCGCATTCATAGACCGATGTGGTGATTTCAAGCCCCGAGGCTGTATGCGTTTTCTTTTCCTGCGTTTTCTGCAGCAGCTTTCCATTGGCACAGGTATAGGTGTCAGTTTGAACATTGTAGGCCATATTCTCGCGGCGGCTGATATCGGTTCTGTATTTTCTGTGCTTGGCTACCTCGTGATTGCTTGGTTTTACATACAGCTCCGTTTCGGGATGCGCTTCAAACCAGCAGTAGTTCTCTTCGCTTTCGTAACCGGAATCCACCACAACGCTGCCGATATTCCTTCCTGCGTAGTTTTTCCTGAGCTGCTCCATAAATGGAATCAGCGTATGCACATCGTTTCTGTCAGAAGAAATGTAGCTCCCGATGATAAAATCGCTGCATGTTGCCACATTGACATTGTATCCGGGCTTGAGCTGCCCGTTTCTCATGTAGTCCTCTTTCATGTGCATAAAGGTTGCGTCATGGTCCGTTTTGCTGTAGCTGTTCCGATTTCCGCAGATGTGAATATCATTTGTGTATTGCTTGAGTTTGGCAAGACATTGATCTACCCATTCGCTCAGTCGCTGCAGCCGCGTTTTTCTTTTGCCTTTTCCTGAAACAAGCTCGATTCCATCCGCTTTGATTCGCGCATGGATTCTTTTCCGAAGCTTCTTCAACTGCCGGACAGCAATCTTTTCCGGAACATGGAAGCGGATACCTGCCTCTTTCAGCTTTGCGGGAAGCTCTTCATGGATTCTCTTCAGCAGCTTGTCCGTCTTTTTGGCCGTTGCTTTCTTCCAGACAAAACTGTACTTGTTCGCATTTGCTTCAATCTTTGTGCCATCTATGAAAGCCGCTTCAAGGCTGAGCAGTCCTCTTTCGTGCAGCAAAACAACAAGCTGACACAGAATATCCTGCCCGGCTTCCTGTGTTAGAATATTCTTTCTGAATCGGTTGATGGTGTTGTGATCCGGCGCACGCTGCCCCTCAAGCAAATAGATGAAGTGCAGGTTTTCTCGGCAGCATGCTTCAAGCGCACGGCTGGATATCTGCTTGCGCATATACCCATACACCATGATTTTCAGCAGAATCTTCGGTGAATACTCGATTCTCCCAAGTCGGGAGTACGCCGCATACAGTTTGCTGTAATCCATCCTTTCCATGACGGCGTTGAGCAGTCTCACCGGTGCATTCTTTTCGATGTTTACTTCGCAGTCCAGCGGCATGACCAGTTGAAATCCATTCGTCATTGCTGTATAATCTGTCTGCGGCATGTTTGTTTTCATGGTAGTTACATTCTACCGCAGGCATTCGGATTTTCATAGTCCGAATGCTTTTTTTGTACCAAAAAGGAGTTGCCTCCTTTTAGTGAGACAACCCCATCTGACAGATATTTTAACCTTTGCGGAGTTGGAGGCTCGTGTGAAAACTGTGGATATGCTTCAAAAGGACGGCATGATCGACCGGCTGGAAGAACGCCTGAAACGGACGGCAAAGGAGGTGGATGCCCGTGACGAAACGGAAATCGGTTGACATGAATGCCCCTGTCTGGTTTGACGGCACCAATATCAATGAGGCACTGTTTTGCGATGAGTTTCTGAGCAGCCGGAAAATCATCTTTGCCAACGGTGCATTTTTTACGCCGGACGGCAGGGTGACCGATGATCTGCCGCTTCGGGGTGAAATCTACGAGGAGCTGAAATGCTGCGCCGTGAACAACATCCCCCGCAAAATCACCAACATTCTGGAAGTAATGAAGCTGGCGGCTCATGTAGAGGACTTTGCGCCGGAAGCAGATCGAATTCATCTGGCAAACGGCACGTTGAAGCTGGACGGCAGCTTTACCGAGGGCAGACCGGACATTGTACGCAGCAGACTGCCAGTGGCGTACCGTCCGGATGCCCCGGCGCCTGCCCTCTGGCTCTCCTTTCTGGACGGGCTTTTGTATGCGGAGGACATCCCCACCTTGCAGGAGTTCATCGGTTACTGCCTGATTCCCTCCAACAAGGGACAGCGCATGATGGTGATTAAGGGCAACGGCGGCGAGGGCAAGTCGCAAATCGGCGCAGTGCTGGGTGCGCTGCTCGGCAGCAGCATGAAGGACGGCAGTATCGGGAAGATTTCCGAAAATCGGTTTGCCCGCGCGGATCTGGAACACATTCTGCTGTGCGTGGATGACGATATGCGGATGGAAGCACTGCGGCAGACCAACTATGTCAAATCCATCGTGACCGCCCAAGGCAAGATGGATCTGGAACGCAAAGGCAAGCAGAGCTATCAGGGCTGGATGTTTGCTCGTCTGTTGGCATTCTCCAACGGCGATCTGCAAGCGCTCTATGACCGGAGCGACGGCTTTTACCGCAGACAGCTTGTGCTAACCACCAAGGAAAAGCCTGCCGGACGGGTGGACGATCCCGACCTTGCCGAAAAAATGAAAGCAGAGGCCGAGGGCATTTTTCTGTGGGCGTTTGAGGGCTTGCAGCGGCTTGTCGTCAACAACTTCAAGTTCACGGAAAGCCAGCGCACGCGGGATAACCGTGAGGCGGTCAAGCGGGATAACAACAATGTCTTTGATTTTCTGGAATCAGAGGGCTATATCCGGCTGAAAGCAGACTGTACCATCAGCTCTAAAGACTTGTACGAGATTTACCGGATGTGGTGCGAGGAAAACAATCTGACGCCGCTGAAACGCCGCAGCTTCAGCGACAGTGTGATTGCGAACCAAAGCAAGTACAATCTGGAATATTGCAACAAGATTACGAATGCCGCCGGTCGGCGGGTATGGGGCTTCTTCGGTATCGAAGCGATTGCCAGACCCAATATAAACGGGTTTTCCGATATTTCGGAGCGTACGTACGTACCGGAAGGATGGCGGGATTGATTTTGCCCGCCGCGCCGTGTACGTATGTACGCAGCGTTTTACCTCAAATGCAGCTATATAGGGAAAATGCTGACCGGCAGAGTCTATATTTTTTGGGGGAAAATCAAGGTAAGTGAAATCCGCAAAGTTTTTGACCGACGGCAGAAATAGTTTCACGGAATCGCGTTTCTCGGAACAGAAAAGCCAGTGCACTGAAACGTGTGGAATCACACGGTTTCAAGCCAAGTCACATGGAACAGAAAAGTCAGTAGGTGTCACTTGCGAACAGGACATCGCATCGGCAATTCTGAACGGATTTGATGACAACAGAAATTTTTGCGATACAGCGAAACGGGTGCGTTGGAGTGCGTACCTGCTTCGCTGTTTCATGATCTGAATTTGGGAGGATTTGAATATGAATGTACGCAACGAAATCAAAGCGCAGATCGTCCGCGCCGGTTTTACGATGCAGGAGGTCGTTGACCTGCTGCATGACGAATACGGCTGGTCTGACAGCGTTTCCAACCTGTCTGCCAAGCTGCAAAGGGAGAGCATCCGCTACAAAGAAGTCATGGAACTGGCTGATGTGCTGGGGTATGACCTCGTATGGCAGAAACGGAGGGAGAGATAAATGAGTAAGCCGCAGTTTGCGATTCTCCGATTTGCCAAGTACAAAGGACCGGAGATTTCCAATATTGAGTCGCACAACGAGCGCACCAAGGAAAAATACGCCAGCAATCCAGACATCGACAAGAGCCGCAGCCACTTGAATTTTCACCTGATTACGCCGGAACAAAAATACCGGGCAGAGGCAGAGCGACAGATCAAGGACGCTGGCTGCCGTACACGCTCGGACAGCGTGCGCGTGGTGGAGGCACTTGTAACCGCAACGCCAGAGTTCTTCAAAGGAAAGAAGAAAAACGAGATCAAAGCCTATTTTCAGGAGGCGTTGGACTTTATTCAGCAGCATCAAAACCCAAAAACAATTATATCGGCTGTGGTGCATATGGACGAGAAAACACCCCATATGCACCTTTCTTTTGTCCCGCTGACGGAGGACGGACGGCTCAGCGCCAAGGAAATCATTGGTAACAAGAAGAAGCTGACGCAGTGGCAGGACAGGTTTTGGGAGCATATGGTCAAGAAATATCCCGATCTGGAGCGCGGTGAGAGTGCCAGCAAGACCGGACGCAGCCATATTCCACCGAGAGTATTCAAGGAAGTGGTTCATCTGAGCAGAATGAAGGAACAGATTATGACGCTCATGGCAGACACCAATCTTCTTAACAAGAAATCGAAGATGGAAGAATTGGGAGCATTGCTGGATAAATATGTTCCAGCGTCGGAAGCCATGCGCACAAAGCTGAAAAAGTACGATAAAGCTTACAGAGAGCTTTCCGATGAAAACACTGCGTTGGAAGCAGAACTGAAAACAACTCAAAACGCTGGCAGAGAGAAAGTCGCCAACAAGCTGAAATACGGCAAAATGGAGCAGGAACTTTCTGAAATTCATGCACTAATGGACAATATTCCGCCGGAAATCATAGCTGCTTATAGGAGGCACACGGTAGGATTGCAGAATGAACGTTGAGGAATGCCTATGAATAATGAACTGATGAGGGATGAAAACTTCATTCGTTGTTCTACGATGGTTGCTGAACTACTGATGAAGTACAAAAGTAAGGAAATGGAACTGGGCGGGGAGTCAAAAGAGGACTCCCCGCCCTCTTTTTTTCTTTTCTGGACTTGAAAACCGTCTTGTCATCTTATATAATAGAGAAAAAGAAGATGATTACTACTGACAAAAACGCGGAAGAGGATTTAGCATATTGTCGGTAGGCATGAAAGGAGATGCCATATGGAAAACGGCTACATATATACTCGCGTTTCAACGCTTATTCAGGTCGATGGTTTTTCTCTGGATGCTCAGGAAGAAGAAATAAGGGCGTTTGCTAAAATACACGGAATCAATATCGTCGGCAAATATTCAGACGAAGGTAAATCGGGGAAAAATGCCGAACACAGACCCGCTTTCAATCAGATGATGGAGGATATCCGAAGCAAGAAGGACAGTATTAAGTACATTCTTGTGTTCAAATTGTCAAGATTTGCAAGAAACACAAGCGATACGGCAAAATATCTTCAGGAATTGGCAAGCTATGGCATTGGGCTGCTGGGCGTGAAAGATGGCATTGATACATCAACAGCAACAGGTAAAATGATTGCCAACATCATGGGTGCAGTTGCAGAAGTGGAATTGGAGAATATTCACGAACAAACACTTGCCGGGAGACAGCAAAAAGCAAGAAGCGGGCTTTGGAACGGCGCACAGGCTCCTTTTGGGTACGCTCTTGAGAATAAATTCTTAGTGGTATGTCCGGAAGAAGCGGAAATTGTGAAGGAGATATTCCACCTCTATGTCGAGGAAGGACAGACAATCCGGTATATCACGAAAAAGCTGAATGACGAAGGTGTGAAACGGGAACAGCGCGGAAATACCCGATTTTCCGTTTTCACCGAAAGAACGGTACGTTCAATCTTGAAAAATCCTGTTTATGCCGGTAAAATTGTCTATGGTCGCCGCCACACAGTCAAGGTTGAGGGTACAAATAATGAAACAAAAGTGGTAAAGCAGGATGATGAGAGCAAAATCATTCTTGTTGAGGGCGTCCATGAAGCGATTGTTACACCGGAAATATTCGCCAAAGCCGAAACAAGGTTAGGTGAGAATGTCCGTCACCGGAAAACGAGGAGTGACAGCACTACGGTTTATCCATTGACAGGTCTTATTCGGTGTCCGGACTGTGGAAAGAATATATTCGGATATACAGCACCTCCAAGACCAAGGAAGAATGGGAAGGAAGGATTCTATCCACGGTATATCTCCTATCGCTGTATATCAGGGCGAGATCGAAACGGAATTTCCTGTTCCCTTGCGAACAAGTATTACAGCGGCACAAAGTTAGAGAAGGAAGTCCGTGATGTTGTTGCATCCATGGTTTCAATCCCTGAGTTTATTGAACTGGTGTCCAAGAAGGTTGACTGTGCAACAGACCTGACTATTTTGAAAAAGAAACGAGAATCCATCAAAGCGGAATACGCAAAGTACTATAACAACCTAATGGTGAACGAAAAGAGGCTTGCGGAGCTGGACACGAGTGACAAGCATTATGACAGACGGGTGGATAGCCTGAATCGTGTTATGGATGATCTGTATGAGAAGATCGATGATTCCCAAAGCAGGCTGGATGAACTTGATAATGAGATTGCCATGGCAGAGAAATCCACATTGACAAAGCAATCTATTTTTGAAATGTTGGAAGGATTCAGCAAGTATTACGACGTCATGACTCCAGAAGATAGGAAAGCTCTTTTGCAGGCTATGATATCCTACATCGAGCTTTATGGAGAAAAGCGTGCGGATGGTCATTTTGTGAAAGCAATTCACTTTACGTTCCCCGTGACTTACGATGGAGAAAGTGGTGCATTGTTTGTCAGAACTAATGAACAGCAAGTTGAGACGGTCGTACTTTTGTCCAAACTCAACACCAAGCAGCATATCGAGGTGGAGTTGAATCTGGACGAGCTGGATTTGACATCGGCGGAGAGTAAAGCCACCTATGATGAGATTAAAGCCTATGTGCTGGAAAAGCACGGCCTGAAGGTGTCCAGCCTGTATATCTCCCAGGTTAAGCGGAAGTACGGGCTAGATGTGGGGCAGAATTATAATCTGTCAAAGAAAGAAGACGCGAAAGTACCACAGTGCCCGCCGGAAAAGGAAGCTGCAATTATGGATGCACTAAAGCATTTTCAAATGATTTGATGGCAAGCCTGTCTTGCTCAAAGCAAAACGTGGTCTGGGATTCCAATATCCAGACCACGTTTTTGCCAATCAATATCTCACGATTTCGTGAATTTTATTTGTCTTTTAGCACAATATCCGTTATACTAGTAAATAGGAAAAAATCAGGAGGTGCGGGATGGCAATCAGTTACAATCGGCTGTGGAAACAGTTGATCGATCATGGTTTGAGCAAAACCGACATGATGCACCGTGCAAAAATCAGCACCAATGTTTTAGCACGATTAAGTAAAGGTGAGCCTGTCTCCATGGACAGCATGGAAAAAATCTGCACCATGCTGGGATGCAATATCGGAGACGTGATGGAATTTATCCCTGATACAGAAAACGGAGGAATAGATGCATGATTACAGGTGTGATTAAAAATAAAGTAGATAAAATCTGGACGGACATCTGGGCGGGCGGCATTACCAATCCTCTAACCGTCATCGAACAGCTGACCTATCTTATGTTTGTCCGCTCTCTGGACGAAAAAGAGCTGGAAACGGAAGAATTTGAGCATATGACTGGCGAGAAGATGGAGAAGATTTTCCCCCAGTCTGCCGTTGGACAGTCCATGCGCTGGAGTAAATTCAAGAACAACGATCCCCGCGATATTTTCAATGTAATTTCCCAGCGGGTCTTCCCTGCCATCAAAAACATGAAACATGGCTGCCTGCCGGACTTCACCGAGCAGGGGGAACTGGTGGAAATCGCCGACGATTTCAGCAGTGATGTGCAGAATGAGACGGCCTTTGCCCGGTACATGAGCGATGCGATGTTCCTGATTCCTACGCCGCAGGTGTTGCAAAAAATCATCACAGGGTTGGATGACCTGTATGAGCATGACATTGCCGATTTGGATATGCAGGGCGACTTGTACGAGTACATGCTGGGCAAACTGGCTACCGCTGGGCAGAACGGCCAGTTTCGCACTCCCAAGCACATCCGGGAAATGATGGTGGAGTTGTTGCAACCCACCCCGAACGACACCATCTGCGACCCGGCCTGCGGCACGGCAGGCTTTCTGGTCTCCGCCGCGGAGTACATTCGCAACCACTACGAGGATACCATGACTTCCGAGCAGTGGGAGCACTTTGCTGGGGACGCCTTCACCGGCTTTGACACAGACCGCACCATGCTGCGCATTTCTGCGATGAACCTGATGCTGCACTCCATCAGCCACCCGGAGATCGACTACAAGGACAGTGTTTCCAAGCAGAATCAGATCAGCGATAAGTTTACCATGTGTCTGGCAAATCCGCCTTTCAAGGGCACCGTGGACGCGGAAAGCATCAACGACAACCTGAAAGCCGTGACCAACACCAAAAAGACCGAGCTGTTGTTTCTGGCGCTGTTCCTGCGGATGCTGAGAAAGGGTGGTCAGTGCGCCTGCATCGTACCGGACGGTGTGCTGTTCGGCTCCTCCAAGGCGCACAAAGCTATTCGCAAAGAACTGGTAGATAACCATCAGCTGCGCGCAGTGATCTCTATGCCCTCCGGTGTGTTCAAACCCTATGCGGGAGTTTCCACGGCAGTGTTGGTGTTCACCAAGACAGGCGCAGGCGGCACCGAAAATGTGTGGTTCTATGATATGAAGTCCGATGGCTTTTCCTTGGACGATAAGCGCAGCGAGGTGGAGGAGAATGACATCCCCGACATCATCGAGCGGTTCCACCATCTGGACCAGGAAGCTGACCGCAAGCGCACGGAGCAGAGCTTTTTTGTGCCGAAACAGGAAATTGCGGACAATGACTATGACTTATCCATCAACAAGTACAAAAAGGTGGAGTATGTGCCGGTGGAGTACCCCTCTACCACAGAACTGATGGCAGACCTGCATGAGCTGGAACTGGAGATTACCGCAGGGCTGGCGGAATTGGAGGAGATGCTATGATGGCGAGGTTAGAAGAAATTTGTGCGATAAATATGGGACAGTCTCCGGATTCTTCCACATACAACGAAGATGGTAACGGCCTTCCGTTTTTTCAGGGAAATGCAGATTTTGGAGAGATTTATCCTGCGGTTCGTATGTGGTGCTCTGAGCCAACCAAAATAGCACGGGAAAAAGATATTTTAATCTCTGTTCGTGCACCAATTGGCGCGTTGAATATCGCAAATTGTGAATGCTGTATAGGCCGAGGGTTAGCTGCTTTAACGGTAAACGAGGATATTTGTGCTCAGGAATATTTATGGCATGCGTTATCAGGTAAGGCTGACGAACTAAATTCCAAAGGTACTGGAAGTACATTCAAGGCCATCAATAAAAAAACACTTTCTGAAACAGAAATTCCCCTTCCACCCATTGACGAACAGCGCAAAATCGCGGCGATTCTGGACAAAGTGAGCGACCTGATTGCGAAACGTCAACAGCAGCTGGATAAGCTGGATGAAGCGGTCAAGGCAAGGTTTGTGGAGATATTTGGGGATTGCTATACCAATCCGCACAATCTTCCAATAGAAAAATGGAACAATATTTTTTCTACAACAACAGGAAAATTAGATTCAAATGCAGCTGTAGAGAACGGCAAATATCCTTTTTTTACATGCTCTAAAGAAACATTAAGAATTAATACATATGCATTTGACCAAGAAGCGCTATTACTTGCTGGCAACAATGCTGCTGGAAAATATGATGTCAAATATTACTGCGGAAAATTTAATGCCTACCAACGTACATATGTTCTTTCTTTGAAACACGATTGGTCTTATGCCTTATTCCGGTTTCAGCTAGAAGATAAGTTAGGATATTTGGAGCAACAGTCTTTAGGAGGGCTTACAAAATACCTTACACTTAAGATATTGAATGAACTTGAATTTATTGTTCCACCAAAAGAAGAACAAGACAAGTTTGCTGCCTTTGTTGACCAAATTGAAAAAACAAAAACCACCGTCAGCCACAGCCTTGAAAAGTTGGAAACGTTGAAAAAGGCACTGATGCAGGAATACTTTAGGTGAGGTAATAAAATGGAAGAATATAAATTAACACTGGGGATGGAGCCCACAGACGATTATAAAAAAGCAAAGCAGGATTTGATTCAGGCAATGAGATCAATTCAAAAATTATCCCCTCAACAGCAGCAAATGTTGGCAGAGGAGTTATTTGGAGCAGCAAATGTTATGGTTTTGAGTCAAATACTACGCCAGTATCTGAGGTGAATATAAAGTATGTTAGAGTTTATAAAAGATAACTGGGCAAACATTTTGCTTATTATCGTAGGTAGCTTTGCCCTTGCAACTTACATATTGCAGGAACGGAAGAAAAAGATTGATGCAGCTTCTCTTATCGTCCTTCAAATCGATGAATTCCAGGAGCGATTAAGGGAAATCTCTACGTTCATTGTTGACGGACAATTAAACGAAACGGCGTTCTATGAATCACTACCCTTGATGGATACGGATTATTGGAACAAGTACAAACATTACTTTGTCCGAAAAATGGACGCGACCAGCTATACAGCACTGAATCAACTATATGAGTATGTGTCAGAGATTCAGGAACAGCAGATGCTCATGAAGGCTTTCCAAAAGAATTCCTTTCAGATAACACAAAATGTTTTGGCAAATATAGAATCGCAGTTTATTGTGGCCGATCTTAATAATGCTTGTACCGGAGTTACAGCGCAAAATATCACTTCTGCTATGGGAAATATGATTCCGCAAGGCGTTTCGGAAGCAGATCGAAATACGCTTAACGCAATGGTGCAACAAATAGCGGCACAGAATCCCGATTTTGATATGAATCGTTTTTGGAGCCTCTATAATCAGCAAAGAAATTGGACGAAGTCTATCATTAACCAAGGGGCATTAACTTCTTATACCCCTGTCCAAATTCGTATAAGTTTAGAGAAAATGCTAAAGAAATATTCGATGCTTGAAATTAGCGGAACAGAAGGCTATCAAATGCTCAAAAAGACTTCTAAACAAAAGTTTTAAGCAAGTGAGAGGTCTATTATGGAAGAAGATGTTACAAAGATATATGAGGAATATTCGGAGGAACTTCTGTTTTGCAAATATTTTATAGCTGAAAAGTTAAAACATCATGCTGAGATGGGTAGATGTGGAGAAAACATTCTCAAAAAATGTCTCCAGGAACGGTTTCAAATGCTAGAATTTGTTACCGGCTTTATTGCTTGGGCTAATCATCAAAGCCCACAATGTGACATCATCGTATGTAGGAAAAATTTTTATAGACGTCAACTAGCCGGAGACATTTTCCTGGTTGAACCAAATGATTGCATAATGGTTATAGAAGTCAAAGGAAATGCGACCTTGGATGATTTAACAGAAACGATTGAAAAAAATAAATTTTTCCAATTGCATGATGAAACAAAACATATAAAATTAGCGATGTTTGCTTTTAAAACTCGTATTGGAAAACAACGATTGTATAAAGAGTTCGGTTATAAATATGACAGAAGTACAAAAGGATATATCCAGGAACGGCTTCCAGAAGAAAAGACATTAGACTATTTTGTATGCTTACATAGAGAGAGCCTAACTAGCTCAGCACGGGATAAACAAGTATTCTTCTTGAAAGATGGGCAAGATCGGCAGTTCTATGTACTAGATAACCATTTTCCAATAATGCAGAATTTTTCGAGGCTAATACAAAGCTTGCAGAATTAGGGCTAGATAAAATGATGATTTCTTGATCGATTTTAGTGCTGAGACCGCGATGCTGAGAAGATTTGAATATAGGAAATATTGGTGGGAGCAACATTGTCATGGAATATACAGAGGTTTTAGACAAGCAAATCACGAGAAAACAACATTATGTCCCCAAGGCTTACTTAAAAAACTTTTCTGTGAGTAATCAAAAATCAGAACAAGTTTATGTTGTTTTTGCTAATGATGAAAATGCAAAAATGGTTTCAATCGACAATATTTGCTGTCGTTCTTACCTATATGATCAAATTGCAATTGATCCAGATAGCAAAACTCATGTTTTTGCAGCACCAAATGAGATCGAGAACAGTTTTATCGAACTGGAAGGCGAATACGCAACAATTATCTCAAAGATAAAAAATGCTTTACGAGATTCAGATGAATTTGAGTTGGCGCGGGTGGAAATTGATAAACTAAGGCAATTTATGTCATCACTACTGTTTAGAAACCCTGTTTTTGTACATCTGTCAAATTATATTATTGATACACAATACAAAAACGATCCGCAGCATATTAAACATGTAAAGGACATTTTTCCTGATGTACCGCAAAATGTTTACCTGTCCATGCTGGCAAACGAGTTTTTGAAGATGAACATTGCTCCGGATGTTGGCTTGTTTCCTCGGGCTTTGGCTGAGACAATGAAGGAATCGCAACTGTGTATTTTTAAAGCCAAAGGTTCCGTATTTGTTACAAGCGATATGCCGGTAGTCAATATTTACGGTGAAAAAGATGGTATAGAATATGACTTGCTTGGTATGCCAATTACGCCAGAATTATTTTTGGCGTTTGTCGATACTGTTCAGCGCGTTCCCAGAATAATCATAATTGATGACAACAGTGTAAAGCGCATGAACAGCAAGCAGATAAATAAAGATCTGTTAATTTCTAACCGTATAGACTTATTATCGTATATTGATTTTTCAATAGATGCCGAAAAAGAAGATGATGAACAGGTTTACCAACTACTTCATACAGATAAGGAAACCGCGTTGAAACAATATGAGGACATGATGAGTTCAAAAGAAATAAAATACTGGAGATGATGTGATGACTAACTTCTCCTTTCTCAAAGCCAAAACTGAATATGCCCTCTTCGCCCCCGCCTGCATGGAAGCTGAGAAAATTTATGTTTCTGCTCCTGCCATGTGTGCAGTAGGCTGCCGTAAGGCATTGGAGCTGGCAGTAAAATGGGTATATGCAGCGGACAAGTCCATGAAAATGCCCTACAAAGACAATCTGCAATCCCTCATTCACGAGCCAACTTTCCGCTTCGCTGTGGACTCCGACACTTGGGGCAAGATGCCTTTTATCATCAAGTTGGGCAATCTGGCGGTACATACCGAGCGCAGCGTTCAGCCAAGTGATGCGCTTGCTTCTCTGCGCGGTCTGTTTGAGTTTGTGCAGTGGATCGACTATTGCTATGGCGCGGACTATCAGGAGCGCACCTTCGACGAGAATCTTGTCCCCACCGGAAAGGTGGCGGTGGACACCCGGAAAATCAAGGAACAGGAAAGTCTGCTGGACCAGAAAGATGCCGAGATCGAGGCGCTGCGCAAGCAAATCGAGCAGATGTCCACCCGATACACCGCCGAAAAGGAGCAGCATCAGAAGGAACGCACCTTCCAGCCGGAGGGCCTCTCGGAATTCAAGACCCGCAAAATCTACATCGACGTGGACCTCAAACTGATGGGCTGGAAGTTCACCGGCCCAGATGCTGATGTACAGGAGGAGTATCGTGTGGAGGATATGGCCGGGATGCCAGGTCAGCCTGGCTTCTGCGACTATGTGCTGTTTGGAAAGGACGGCCTGCCCCTGGCGGTGGTGGAAGCCAAGCGCACCAGCAAGGACCCAAACATTGGACGCAAACAAGCGGTTTTGTATGCGGATTGTCTGGAACGGAAATTTGGCCACCGCCCCATGATGTTCACCACCAATGGCTTTGAAACCTACTTCTGGGATGACCAGACCGCCCCGCAACGGAAAGTCAGTGGCATTTTCAGCAAGGATGACCTGCAAAAGCTGATGAACCGGCGCACCGAGCGGATGGATTTGATGGGCGTTTCCATTGATGACAAAATCACTGACCGGTATTACCAGAAGGAAGCCATCCGGGCGGTGTGCGAACAGATTACGCAGGGGTTCCGCAAGCATCTGCTGGTGATGGCCACCGGCACCGGCAAAACCAGAACCGCGTCCAGCCTGACCGATGTGCTCAGCCGAGGCAAATGGGTGACCAACATTCTGTTTCTGGCCGACCGCACCGCGCTGGTGAAGCAGGCAAAGGACGATTTCAAGAACTATCTGCCGGATATGTCCCTGTGCAACCTCTGCTCCAACAAGGACGACCGGAACGCCCGCATTGTGTTCTCCACCTATCCGACCATTCTCAACGCCATTGATGACACCAAGTCCAAGGACGGGCGGCAGCTGTTTACTCCGGCGCACTTCGACCTGATTATCATTGACGAAAGCCACCGGAGCATCTTCAAAAAGTACCGGGCCATCTTTGAATATTTTGACGCCTTCATGGTGGGTCTGACCGCCACGCCGAAGACCGATGTGGATCGGAACACCTACGACTTTTTCGAGATGGAACACGGCGTGCCCACCTATGCCTATGATTATGAAACGGCGGTGCAACAGGACCATGTGCTGGTTCCCTATTACAACTACGAGGTCAAGACCCGCTTTCTGGAAGAAGGCATCTCCTATGATGATTTGTCCGAAGAGGACAAAGAGCGATATGAGGATGATTTCATCGAAGACGGTCAGTTGCCAGACTTTATCCCCTCTGCTGCCCTCAATAAATTTGTGTTCAACGAAACCACCGTGGACATCGTACTGCAAGACCTGATGGACCGGGGTATCAAGGTGGCGGGCGGCGACCGTCTGGGGAAAACCATCCTGTTTGCCCAGAACAAACGCCACGCGGAGTTTATTCTGGAGCGGTTCAATAAGCTGTATCCCCAGTACCGGGGCAACTTCGCCCAGCGGGTCATTTGCGACGACGCCTATGCCCAGACCATCATTGATGATTTCAAGCAGCCGGAAAAAGAACCGCACATTGCCGTATCGGTGGACATGATGGACACCGGCATCGATGTGCCGGAATGCGTCAATCTGGTGTTTTTCAAAAAGGTTCGGTCAAAGGCAAAGTTCTGGCAGATGATTGGCCGCGGCACCCGGCTATGCAAAGGGCTGGCCTGCGTGGACCAGATTGACGGAACCTATACCGACAAGCGGCGCTTTCTGATTTTTGACTACTGCGGCAACTTCGAATACTTCCGGCAGCACAAAGAAGGCTACGAAACCAGAGAAACCAAAACGCTGTCGGAAAACATCTTCGGCAAACAAATCAAAATCGCCATGGCGCTGCAGGAAAACACCTTTGCCGGTGAGGATTATCAGGCATGGCGCAAGGAGATTGTCAACACCTGTCACAAGCAGGTGATGGCGCTCAACTCAGACCTGATTGCCGTAAAATTGCGGATGCAGTATGTGGAGAAATATAAAAAGCCGGAAGCCTTCGTGTCCATAAGCGAAGGTGACAAGGGCGAGTTGCTCACACAGATTGCACCTCTGGTACGCTCAGACGAGGCTGACGAGTTTGCAAAGCGGTTTGATAATTTCATGTATGGCCTAATTCTGGCACACATCGAGCAGATGCCCGCTTTCCAGTATGCAAAAAAGCAACTGTGCGACACCGCTTCCCTACTGGAGCGTAAGGCCAGCATTCCGCAGATCAAGGCAAAGTTGCCCATGCTTCAGGAGATTCACACCGATGCATTTTGGGACGCGAATGATATTTTGCTGTTTGAGCAGGTTCGGAAGGAGCTGCGGGAGCTGATTCGATTTTTAGATGAAGGTGGCGTAGCACAGAGGCAGATTGTCACCAAGCTGACTGACCCGATTATTGACAGTCAGGAGGGCGTCCAGCTGGAAGCTGCCTATGACTTTGAAGACTACCGTGCCAAGGTCAATCGCTATGTGAACGAGCATGGAAATACGCTGGCCATATATAAGCTGACCCATAATATTCCGCTGGCTATGGGCGATTATCAGGAACTGGAGCGGGTGCTAACTAGCGAATTGGGCAGCAAAGAAGATTATGCCCGAGAGTTTGGCGACACACCCTTTGGCTTGCTCATTCGCAAGATCGCTAAGCTAGATCATGAAGCGGCTATGCAGGCGTTTTCCGCTTTTATCAATGACCAATCTCTGAATCAAAAGCAGATTGCTTTTGTAAACAAAATCATCAATCATATTGAGTTGAACGGATATATGGAAAATGTCGCAGAGCTGACCAAGCCACCGTTTGACAAGCCAATCAGTTTTATCAAATTGTTTGATGCAAAAACCAGAACCGCTTTGATGGAGACTATCAATCAGGTTCGAGAAAACGCGGTTCAAATTACAGCGTCATAAACAATGAACCAGGCACGGAAATTCACCCTTATTCTGGGTGGATTTTCGTGCCTGGTCTTTTCTGTTCGGGTATGGGGGCACCATTGTGATAGCCACTGCACGGACGGGCGAGGTGTCCAGAGGGGCAAAGCCGTAGGAGGCGTAGGTCTTGCGCAGAACCTCCGCCATGCGGTCAAATTTCAGCTGCTTTTCCGGCAGCAGCTCCATAAAGCCGGACAGCGTCCGGGGCTTGATGATCTCCATAGTTATCCTCTCCATATCGGGTCGCGGGACGCAGGACAGAGGGGTACTCGACAATCCAGAGTACCCCGTATCTCCCGCCCGTGTGTATTATCAGTAACGGGTCTTGTTGTGCAGCATTTCCCGCCAATCCAGATCGCCCCGCTGCAGGCCCATGATGAGCATTTCCGCCGAGGCAAGGTTGGTGGCGATGGGAACATTGTGCCGGTCGCAGTGCCGGATGGTTTCGATCATCTGAGCGTCGTCCCAAGGGTCGGTGGTGTTGGGGTCGGTGAACAGCAGCACCAGATCAATTTCGTTGTAGGCAATGCGGGCGTTGATCTGCTGATGACCGCCCTGCTTGTGGGAAAGCAGCAGGGTAATGGGCAGACCGGTATTGTCCGCGATCAGACGGCCGGTGGTGGCCGTGGCAAACAGATTGTGCTTCATGAGGACGCTCTTGTAGGCGGTGCAGAATTGAACCATCAGTTCTTTTTTCTTGTCATGCGCCAAAAATGCGATATTCACAACAGTCACTCCTTAATTGTATATGTATCCGTTATCAGCGGAGGGCGATCGGTTCGTGGAAGCCCTGAATGCGTCTGGCAATTCTGCGGCTGGCTTTTGCCGCCTTGCAGTTGGGGGAATAGCGAAGAAGACTCTGACCGAAGGATGCCGCAAGGGTCACATGGGGATCCTCCGGGACGATTCCCGCAAGGGGCAGTCCCGCGGCGTCCATCACGTCGTCGATGGTCAGGCACACCGTGCCCAGCATACTCTTGTCCACCCGTAGTGGTAAGATAACAACCTCTACCCTAGGATCTTTTGCTATTAAATCATTGA
>OGXM01000917.1_pt1 | contig 17580 bp, 18 predicted proteins | sample 1576271 | NCBI WGS metagenome assembly OGXM01 (sample SAMEA3541579, study PRJEB24748) | human gut metagenome | biome: human gut; feature: human-associated habitat; material: faeces | place: China | collected 2012 | reverse complement strand
ACTAATAAGAAATCGCAATATATATGAAAAATATGATACACTAGCTTTTGTGAGCGTGGACAACCTAGACAAATTTAACAAAGTATATGATGATATGGATTTGCCTCATGAGACAGTAATACACAATTATATTAATGCAGAAAGAATACTAGAACTATCTAAGAAGGACGTGCGCACGAAGCCGTGCGTATTTCGGTCGAAGTGAAGAATCCGTTTCTGGACGGAAAGACCGTTTTGCAGATCAAGCGACTAATAAACAGACAGTTCGTTATTTCCCGCGTACTGCATCCGAGCGAGCGATGCAGCTTGTCGAACAGCGGCGGCAGCTGCTCCAGAACGAAATCGAGGTAGTCCTGTGAGGTGGCCATGTTACGCCTTCAGGCAGCGCAGGACGGCCAACAGGATGGAATAATACTTGCTGTCGGGCGTGTCGGCGCGGCTAGTGATGATGACCGGGCAGGAAGCGCCGCAGATGGTGCTGGCCACGGTCTTGCCGGCGATGTAAGTCACAGCCTTGTACAGCACATTGCCGATCTCAATAAACGGCACCAGCAGGATATCCGCCTGACCGGCCACAGGATCCTTGATGGACTTATGCTTTACAGACTCCATGGAGATAGCGCCGTCCAGAGCCAGAGGGCCGGTCACCATGCAGCCGGGAATGCCCCGCTCCTTAATGGCGGCGGCGCTGACGGTGGAGGGCATCTTCTCGGTGACGTTCTCTACGGCGGACAGAACGGCCACCTTGGGGCAGTCATTGCCCAGAGCCTTGGCCACAGGCAGGGCGTTCTCCACGATGCCGATCTGGGTCTCCACGTCGGGCGCGATATTGATGGCGGCGTCGGTAATCATCACGAAACGGCCTTCATACTCAAAGATACCCACTTGGCTCACCAGACGGCGCGCACCGTCAGGAATCAGGCCAGTCTCGCGGTTCAGGATGGCCTTGGCGAAGCTGGAGGTCTGCAGGATGCCCTTCATGGGAATGTCGGCCTTCCCTTCCTTCACCAGCTTGACAGCGATCTTTGCGGCTTCCAGCTCCTCGCCGTCGAAATCCACGATCTCGTAATCGGCCTCGTTCTCGCCCATCTCGTGGAGCATGTCGATGATCATGTCCTTCTTGCCGATCAGAGTGCCTTCCACCACGCCCTTACGCTTGGCATGGACGACGGCGCTCAGCGCGGGCTCGTCATGGGCGTTGGCCAGCGCGATGCGCTTTTTCAGATTCTGGCCCAGCACATAGGCTTCCATTTCTTTGAAAGTAGTAAACATGTTTTGTTCCTCCGAAAGTGTAATTTTTTCCTTCTATCTCTTATCACATTTACCCGCTTATTATACACTCTTGGTTTGCCAAAAACAACTAAAAATACAACATTTTTTCCGCGATTTTCCATTGAGAAAAACAGTTCTTGCCTTTGGGGCGGATTTACGGTATACTATATACACTGATTGATATGGGAGGCTCTTTCTATGGATGGTTTATTTTCGTTTTTGTTCTGCGGCCTGATCGCTGTCGGTGCGGTTTTGATCATTTCCCTGACGATACTTCGCATCGACTGGGCGCGTCATCCGGAAAAGTACGAAAAAGACGTGGAAAATTACGAGAAAGAGCAGTATTGGAAGAAGAAAAGACAAGATAAAGAGGCCGCCATCAAAAAGGCAAAGGAAAAAGAAAAGGCCAAGAAGCGGCAGGCACGGGTGGATAAGCTGAACCAGTACCGCGCCATCAACGGAAAAGGCCCGCTGGCGGAAAAGAATAAGGACAGCAAGAAGAAGTAACAAAAAAGGATACCGCAGGATTTTTCCTGCGGTATCCTTTTTATACTCCCTGCGCCAGCAAACGCAGCGCCTGACCGATATTTGCCACCGGCAGCAGTGTCAAGCCTGGCAGCGGCTTCAACTCACCTGCCCGATGAGCGGGGATCATACAATGGGTGAAGCCCAGCCGATGCACCTCGGAAAGCCGCTGCTCCAGATGGTTGATGCTGCGCACCTCGCCGGAGAGGCCGATCTCCCCTACTGCCGCCAGCGTATCCGGCACCGCCTTATCCAAGTAGCTGGAGGCTACCGCGATCACCGCCGCCAGATCGGCGGCCGGTTCATCCAGCGTCAGTCCGCCGATGATATTCAGATAGGCGTCGCACTGGCTGACCTTCAGCCCGCCGCGCTTTTCCAGCACCGCCAGCAGCATGGAAGCGCGATTGTAGTCAAAGCCGTTGCTGGAGCGAAGCGGCTTTGCTCCGGCTGCTGGGGCGACTAAAGCCTGTACTTCCGCCAATACCGGGCGTGCGCCCTCCATGGCACAGGTGACGCAGGTGCCGGGCGCTTCCGTAGGCCGACCGGACAGCAGCATTTCCGAGGGATTCTCCACCTCTCGCAGCCCGCAGTCCATCATCTCGAACACGCCGATCTCGTTGGTAGCGCCGAAGCGGTTTTTCGCTGCCCGGAGGATCCGGTAGGTCATATGCTGGTCGCCCTCAAAGTACAGCACACAATCCACCATGTGTTCCAGTACCTTAGGACCGGCAATAGCGCCCTCCTTATTGACGTGGCCGATGACAAAAATGGTGATATTCTGGCTCTTGGCAAGCTGCATCAGTGTTAAGGTACACTGCTTTACTTGACCAATTCCGCCAGGGATTCCGTCGCTGTCTTCGTTATACAGCGTCTGGATCGAGTCAATAATCAGCACGTCCGGCTTCTCCTGCTCCACGCAGGACAGCACATCGCCCAGCTGGGTTTCAGACAGCACCAGCAGGTTGGGGGTATCGACCTGCAGCCGCTTGGCCCGCATCTTCAGCTGACGGGTGGATTCCTCGCCTGAGACATACAGCACGCGGTAGGATTGACCCAGCGTCTGGCAGATCTGAAGCAGCAGCGTTGACTTGCCGATACCAGGTGCGCCGCCCACCAGAACCAGCGAACCCATGACAGCGCCGCCGCCCAATACACGATCCAATTCCCCCATTCCGGTCGAGAATCGGATCTCGTTCTCAGACGCCAATTCCGTAATGGGAAGCGCCTTTACAAGCTTTGCGGGATAAGAAGCTTTGCCGCTCCCCTTCCCTTTTTCTGCTTTTTGCTCCACCATGCAGTTCCACGCGCCGCAGACAGGGCACTTCCCTGCCCATTTGGGACTTTCGCTGCCGCATTCGGTGCAGAAATAAGTCGTTGTTTTTTTCATTCGTATCACCTGTTTTACTGATATTGCAGATAGCCACAGCCAATGGCCGCCGCCAATTTTGTCTGATATTCCGGTTTCAGCAGCAGCGCGGTTTCGCTGCTGTTGCTGAGAAAACCACACTCGATCAATACCGCCGGACACTCCGCGTGAGCCATAATGTAGATATCGCTTCCGATAGACTTGGATACCTTTTCGTTTCCGGGGTTGACCGTATCGTTTAAGGTCTGCTGAATGGCTGCCGCCCGTGCGTCGCTATCGGGAAGTTTTCCGTAAAACACCTGTGCACCGTGTACGTTCGGATGCCCCGGCAGGGTATTTTGATGGATGCTGATGAGAAAGCCATTGGCAACGCTGTTGATTCGCGTGACGCGGTTCTTGGTGTCGCTGACCTTTTCCTTTCGCAGCGTGCCGCTGTCCGGATCAGCCAGCGACGCCTCTCCTGTCCGAGTCAATACCGTCTGACAGCCTGTCAAGGCGAGAAAATCCCGCAGACGCAGGGCAACCGCCAGATTGATGCCGCTTTCCGGCGTACCGTCCGTCGATACAGCACCGCCGTCGGATCCGCCGTGCCCGGCGTCAATAATGACGACCTCTCTTGTGGGAAGCGCGTCGTAAGAAAACGCGGGGATCGCCGCACGAGGCCGCTCTGCCAGCGACAGCAGACTTACAACGGCCAACAGAAGCGCCGCAGCGCCCAGTACCCATTTTCGGCGGATCAGCAGGATCATCACACCACTCCTCTCCGGGACAATCTATGATGTGACGCTCTACAATATGCATTGTACCATAGCCAATAGCAAAAATAAATCCCCAGTTTACAGGCGGCGGCATATACTGGCATGAGCTGTTTTGGCTTATTGATGATAAAAGGAGGAACACCTTGTTGTATATTGAACAGACTATGGCCGGAAGATCACCGGCCGAAGCGGCTGCTCCGGCTGCCCCGCAGCCTTCCACGCCGGCCGCTTCTGAAAGAACGACTGCCCAGCAGCGCAGTGAAGAAACAGGTTGCAGCGGGATGAATGGCAGTCTGCCGGGGATGTGCGCCCAGATGGCGTTTCCGTATATTCCCATGCAGGATCAGAATCCCAAACGGTACGATAACCGCGAGGCCTTGCAGCGGGGCACGCTGTTTCCGGGACTGGATCTTCCCTTCCACCGTGAGCTGAAGACCCGCTTTCCTGCCGCCAACACACACCTTTCCGAGCTGATGGCGCTGGACTTTGCCATTGATGAGCTGGGGCTTTATCTGACCACCCATCGTGACGATCAGGAGGCGCTGGCGCTGTACTGGAACTATATCCGCTTGGGTCAGGAGGGCCGCAAGAGATATGAGAAAATGCACGGGCCACTGTTCCAGACCGATATTACCGAGGGCTCTTTCCGCTGGCTGGATGACCCGTGGCCTTGGGATGAAGGAGGGAACGAGTAATGTTTGTCTATGAGAAGAAGCTGCAATACCCGGTGAAGATCAAAAACACCAATCCCAAGCTGGCCGCACTGATTATTAGCCAGTACGGTGGCCCTTATCCCCATAAACTACGAAAGCACCCGCTGCAACGGGTGCTTTCGTGTCATATCCGTTGACAATTGCCGCATTTTTGTATACGATGGTGATATATCGAAAACGGAGGTGTCCCATGGGTGATATTGATGCTATTTTTGCTTTCACTATTGCGTTTGTATTCTACGGTGCCGGGCCGCTGTATCTCGCTTCCGAGCGGAAGAAACTGATTCGAAAGCTTCAGTATTGGATCTTCTGCGTATTGTATGATGCCATTATTTTCATAGTCTTGCAGCTTATTACCGGAAACGCTATATCCTTGTCAGGTCTCGCTGTTGCCATGCTGATCTTCGGCACCATTTTCTATTTCATCGGCCTTGTCATTCTCCGCAAGCGCGGTATGGTTGCAGTCCCTTCGGCACAACCTACCGTGCCCCAACCTCCGGTAAAATCGGAGGATGTCTCTGCGCCAGCGTCGCAGACCGCACCCGCACAGCCTGACACTCCACTGTCCATCACTGAAACTTGGTATACCTGTCCTTCCTGTGGCTGTCTCCTGCCCACTGGCGAGGTCTGCTCCTGCGGATATCATCCCCCGATGACCGATCCGCCCAAAGTGTCCGTTAAGAAGCAGAAATGGACTATCGTCGCCGTTGCTGTCTTGGCTGTTGCTCTGGCCTGCTCCGTGTTCTATAACGTAGAACAGCATAATAAAATTACCCAAGTACAAGCTCAAGTGAACTTAAAGCAGGAGATGATTGACCATTACGTAGATGACATTCGTTCCCTGCATGAACAGGCAGAGCGTGTTGACAGTTATATTGACGCGGTTTCTTTCTATGCGTCTCGTGCTTGCGTTGTATCCAGCGGCAGTAATTTGTATCACAGAGACCCCACTTGTGCCGATTGCGACTTATCTTATTTTTGGATATACAACGTAGAGAAGGCAATCAGCCTTGGATACTCACAATGTCCAAATTGTTCCGCACTTTCTCTTGGCGGAAATACAAGCAGTTATCTGCAATATCTAATTGAACAAAACAAATGAGAGGCCATTCGGCCTCTCATTTGCTATTTACCCGCCCCATCTGGAAGCAAATTCGCGCAGGTATTTGCTTTGCAATCCGGAGTTGGTGTCCTCTGGGGCTAGAGAAATCCCGTCCCTTGTGGCCAGATACTGCAAATAACTGCTGTAGCGTGGTGTGCTTGGAGTTGCCTCCTGTAGTGTGTACCCATTTTTCTCAGCAAGATAGGACAGATATTGGCTACCGGAGGATGATCCACCGGAGTAGTTTCCGCCATCCCCGCCGCGCCACGGTGCGTCCCAGATGGTGCTCTGTGCCCACCCCTCTGCATAATAGATGGCGTCCTTTTGGGCGGATGTCAGATTCAGGCTGTTGATGGCCTGCATCTTCTCTGCCTTCTTGGTCATGCCGCTGCTGGCCACCTTGTACTGGTAGAACTGTACCGCCGTGATTCCGCTGGACATTTCCAGTTCAGCTTGGGTTTCCAGTACCTTGTCGCTGGCCATGTCGGCAAAATAGATTTCCGCCTGGGATGCAAGAGCCATACCGGAGCTTTGCAGCCAGTCAAATTTCTGGGTGGTTACACTTGTGTCGCCGGTTTTCTCAAAACCTCTGGTGGCGAAGTAGTAGGTGTAATAGTCATCATAGCTGACGCCATTGCTCTTGGCGCTTTTCGCCTTTTCATACACATCTTTGTTGTAGACCTGCAAGGCATACTCCGCGCCGAAGCAATCCTTGTTGGCGGCCCGGTAAGCGTCATCGGCATCCATGCCTCCTTTCCGAAGATTCTTTTCCACAGCGGCGTGATAGGTCTCCTCCACCGCCATGGCGTTTTTCTGGATGCCGTTCACCAGTGCTTTCAACTCTCTGGTTTTCTGGCGTTTCTCCCTGTCGGACAGGTCGGAGGATTCCACTTTACGGATCTGCTTGTACAGGTCGCTGCATGCGGACTGCTGCTTGCTCCAGAATCGGCTCACCACGGCGGCGGTTTCGTCGCCGTCATTCTTGGCGTATGTCAGTGCGTCTGCCTCATCATAGAAATCCCCGCTCAACCGGTTGCTGGTCACGACATCCACCGTGAAGGCCTTTGAGAACATGCCCCGTTCTGCTTGCGGCGTCAGCAGCGGCAGCAGGAAGTCACCCACCACGCCGGAATACTGATCCAGCACATAGTTCAGCTTCTTCGGCGAGATACCCAGCGCACCGCCCACAGCCTTGGAGAAAATGTCCGTGCTGCTGTCATACCGCTGGCCCGGCGCGTAGCTTTGCAGGCGCTGATTTTCGATGTCGCCGCCGTACCACGTGCGGCCGGGACTGGACGGGTCAAACAGCTGCGCTTCAAACAGTGCCGACGCAATGTTGCTGGTCAGCGGGTTCGCCGGCGCTACCTGATTGCCCATGGTGTTGATGGTGGCGATCAGATCCACGTCTTTCCCCTGAACCGCGTCGCCGATCCGGTCAGCCGTGATGCCCAGCAACGACAGCTCACGGCCTTTGGGAATTTTCAGCCACGTGCCATTGCCCAGCTTGAATAGGTAGTTGGTGTCCTTGTCGCTGTCCCGCAGATCGTCCCATTCCTCGTCATCGTGGTACAGGAGCGAATTCAGCAGCGCCGGGGCGACGCCCAGAGCGGCGGCACGGACAATAAGCTTTGCCCACTCTTTTCCGCCCTTTGTTTCTGTTACCCGCCGGATCATCTTGTCGAAACCCTGAATACCGGGATTCAGGAATGGCACGTAGTTGGCGTTCAGCACCTTGCCCAGCGTACCGGCCCGGCCGAAGTTGACCGTCACATCAGCGGCGGCATACAGGGCGTCCGCCAGATTTTCGGTGCTGGTGCCGCCTTTTTCCACTACGCCCATGAACTCCGCCAGACGCGGCGCCTGCTCCATGGCCATGTTCAACGCTTCGATCTTCGCCATCAGCTTTGCGGTGCGGCCCTTCGGCTCCTTCACTGTGCCGGTGTTGTAGTCGAATACCGAGGAGAACGAGCCGCCCAGCGCCTTATACATCTGCCAGTATTGGCCGTTGTTCTTGATCTCCGCCAGCGCCTTGGGATAGTTCCGGGCAAAGGCCACGCCGTCACGGGTATACAGGCCCGCTGTCTGTAGATCACGCACCGTGTTGCGGATGGTAAAGGTGGGGTTATAGCCCGTCACCAGCGCCTTAAACAGATTGTTGGCCGTCCGCACAGCCCGCGTCACGGCGTTGCTCTCCGCTGCGTCTGGTGACAGGGCTTTCAGTGCATCGAACATGGTATCGTCCACCGTCAGCTCCCACAGCTTCCCGTCTTTGAATACCGTCAGCGTCTTATCCTTGGTCAGCTGCTCACGGCTCATGTCATCCAGTGTGTCCGCCGAAAAATCGTGTTCGTACTCATTGGCCTCCTGTACATAGCGGGCGGCTTTTGAGTTCTCACCTGCCTGTAGAAAGTCGTCTAACAGCCTCTGACCGAATCGGTTTTTACTGCCCTCTCGAACCACCTTCATGGTTTGGCGGCCTAAGGCTTCATGCAGCGGCACCAGATCGGCAGTGCCCCCCTCCGCACGGCCTACTGTCCGGCCAATACGCACGGCATTGCGATCCCGCCCGGCTCCGGCTTGGTTTTCACATCTTCGCATCGTAGGGACATAGTTGGGATAGATCCTTTTCAAATAGTCGACGTCGGCCTGTGTCATCAGTCCGCTGTCCACCCGATACTGCATCAGATTGTCGATGTACCCCCTCACCTGCTGGCGGTACTGCTCGAACTCCGGGTGCTCCTGCAAGGCACGCCGTGCCCGCTCCTCACTCACATCCGCTGTGACGTCGAAGGAAAATACCGGCTTGTCCTTGATGGCGTCTGCGCGGTTGACATTGCGCAGCAGCCGCATTTTCTCACGTGCCAGCTCCGCCACATCGGGATCAAGACTCTCGGTCATCCGGGCCAGCTGCGCTTCCGTATTGGTACGCAGCTCCGGGTGATCGGCGTCGAACTGGTTCAGCGCCGCCGTTGCCTCCAGCATTGCCGCCTCCTTGTTCTGCGACAGGCTCATGCGGTCGATGTTGTGAAGGTCGAACAGGTACATCTGGAATGCACGGTAATAATCCTCGCCCTTGGCCCGGATGGGAGAGAATATGCCGTTCAGGCTCTCACCCACCTTTTGGGCATTCACGTTGGTCTGGGCGTCCGTAATCATGCTGACGCCCGCTGAACTGGAGGCCCTTGCCTGATTGTAGATTTGATAGAGATAGGGATCATTTACCGCTTGGGCGAATTTGCTCACGCTGTGACCGGCGTCTACCATCTTCCGGTAGAAATAACTCCATGGTTCCGAAGCTTTTTCACGTCCGGACTTTTCCACCGCAATGGTGTGATCCGATACCATGTTCTCCGTATCCCGGATGCGATCTTCCCTGCTGGCGAAAACGCTTCCCTGATCGGTAAACAACTCGGCAATTTCGTCCAGATCCTCCTGCGCCACCTGCTCCGCCGGACGCTCAGGCGGTGCCTCCTGCTGCTGTGCCCGTCGCAGTTGAAGGTCATATAGACGATCCGCAAGGGTGTAGGCGTCTGAGGTGAACATGTTTTCGTCCCGCGCCAGCGCGTCCAAATAGTCGCTGCTTCCCGCCAGATCATCCAGCCCTCGCCCGGTGGAATACTGTTCCGTGTTGACATTTCCACCATTATTGGGTATACTAATACCAGATGCAGCACTTGTGGTGTCGGCAAGAGAGCTTGAAAAAGCCACTCCCCGGGACAGTTCTTGTGCTGCATTGTTATTTGTGTCGGCAAATTTGAAGGCCGTGCCGTCGGGCACATACTTCTGATATTCGCTATTGACAAGGCGAAGCAAATCCTGTACTCTGATGGTAGAAGAGCTTGAAGGGTGACTAAGCGGCGGATTTTGTTCCGTGTTAGCAGTCGCTGAACTGGAGGGCTCTTCTTTTTCTATGCTCTCCAGCGCCAAGACTCTTTCGTCGTATGCATAAGCATACGGGTCTACGACGCCTTCCTTTATGAAATAATCCGCAATCGTTTGTTTTGGTACACTTGACCCGATGCGGTACTCCTTTACCTTGATTTTGACAGGCTGGATGCCCGTCTCGGTCTGTACAGCGCCGAACAACGTATAGACTCCCGTAGAGTTATCATCCGCCTTTCGGCTTGGCTCCGCATATGTCAGGACAGCATTTTCCAGTATCTTCCGAAGATGTTTCGTGGCATAGATGCTGTTCTCACCGGAATTGGAAAAAGAATGTGTCAGCGTTGCAGGAGTGACGAAAATCAATTCACCTGTGTCTTTGTTGACGGGTGGATTCTGGTAGAGGCTCTGTATCTCCGCGCTATTCAGGATTCTGTTTCGCTCAATCGCATACGGCAGCTTCAAGCCGTTTTCCCGAATATCCACTACCTGCATATCCGGTTTTGCTCCCAGCTGTTCCCACGTTGGGATCGGTTGCTGTTCAAAGGAATACTGTGTCCCACGCCCGGTTTCCACCCTCGTCTCCCGCAGAGCCTTGGCATAAAGCCTCTCCGCGTCACGTAGGAAGCTTTCCTCGCTGGTGCCGGCCAGCTTGCCCGCCATATCGCGGATCCAGTCATAGATCCTCTGGAACAGGTTCCTGTCCTCTGCCAGCAGCCGCCGGACGGTAGCCTCGTCGGTGAACAGCTTTTCCTCTGCAAACTTGGCCACGATCTCGCGGGTGGCCCCGTCCTCGTCCAGCGTCACGCCGTTTTGGGCGTAGTCGGCCATGAGAGCCTGCCGCACGCTGCCCACATCCGCGCCCATGTTCTCCGCCACATATTGCAGTGCCGTTTCCCGAAACTCACTGTACCGGCCGCTGCTCTCCATGTGGTGGGTCAGCTCGTGGATCAGCGTCTGCCGCACCGGATTGGCGGCATTGGGATTCAGTGAGATCACGCCGTCACGGTAAGAGCCGTTGACGCCCTCCTGCTGGCTGACCACCACCCGTGCCCCGAACCGCTGAGCAATGCGCTGCGCCTCGTCAAATTCAGCCCGACGGGACTCCGGAATCTGCTGCCATGTTGTCCGCTCCTCATAGGTGCGGCCCTGTTCGTCGACCAGCCGCGGCATACGCAGTCCGTCCCGCGTGGGCATGATCCGCCCCATGGCGTCGCTGGCCCGCTGAGCGTTAGCTGCTCTGTTCGCGCTGCCAAGACCGTTGCGTCTCAGATCGGCGTAATAATTATTCTCCGCCGTCTGCGCCTGGCCCTGCTGTACGCCCCGCACCAGCTGCTGGCCGCCGCCGAACATACCCATGGCTGTGCCCAGCAGAAAATCATAGCCCCATTGGGCCAGATCATCTGTAGACCAGACGGGGCCTTTCCCGTCATCCAGCCGCAGCAGACGGTCAGCCAACGGATTCAGCAGGTCACTGGTCACTTCCTCCACACCTTCACCTACTGCGTTGACAATCCATGTCAGCAGCGCTTGCCCTGTTGCGTTCTCCGTTAGCTTGCCCACTAGCTTTTGCACCAGTTCATCCGCTGCCGCGCCGCCGTAGATTTTGGAGAATGCGCCGAACATCTTTTCCGTGAAAACCTCAATGCCGGCGCTTTTCAAGCCGGCAAGAAACTGCTGGCCTTCGCTCTTACCTTCCCGCCGGGCCTCGCCCGCCGCCTGTCCATAGCTGCGCATGCCCATCATGACAAGGCCGCTGCCAGGCAGGATCAGGTTGGCCAGCGCGTCCCCGGCCATCTGTGTACCGGTCACGCCCATGTCCACCAGAAACTGGCCCACCGTCCCCAACCCCTGCTTGGCTTCCTGTGTGTACTGTTGCCCTCGCTCCGTCAGGCGGGTGGCGGCGTCAAATATTTTCTGCTGGCTTTTCTTTTGCTGAACCCTTCGCTGCCGCTCCTGCAAAAGAATGCTGGTGTTGATATCCGTTCCCTTTTCGCGGCTTTCCCGCACGGCGCGGCCCAGATCGCCAAAGCCGGAGAACTGCCCTATGCTCTGCTGCCCTGTTGTCGGTCGGAACTGTCCGGCGATTTCCGCGAAGCCGCTGGCGGTCTGTGCGGCGCCCGCTTGTACCGTCTTTGTGATCCGATCCATGGCCTTTCCGGCTTTACTATAGTCCCCCGCACCAAAGGCCTGAATGTTGGGCAGCTTCAATGTCAGCGCCTGCGGTGTCTGTGTCTGCATCGGGGTAGCGGCCTTTGTCAGCTTCGGCACTGTTATCTGCTGCACAGGCAGCTGTACCGGGGTCACGCTGCTGCCGCCCAGCGCGGTGCCCTTTGAGGTACGCGGCTGCGTTGCTGCCGGCGTGTTTGTTTTGTTATTCTTATTGTTCTGTGCGGCAGGATTCAATGGTTTTCCGGAAGGGGGCGCTTTCTGCGTCCCCTTTTGCTGCTGCTTTTTCTTCTGCTCCTTGCGCGGATCGTAATCATCCAGAAAACGGTATCCCATGGTGTTCTCCCCTCCTGTGTTATCTCACGCGCACATACGACACGGTTCTGTTCCTGTCGTTTACAACCTCCTTCACCTGCCCGCTGTCAAGCATTTTCTGGAGTTCGCTGTAGGAATAGCGGCCTCCGCCGTCAAGGGCAATCCAGCCGTTTCCGTTGCGGTTCGTCAGAGTATAGCCGCTGGTATCACCGCCGTTCATATAACGGTCATACGCCGCTTGTGTCTGTGGGCCCCATACGCCGTCGACCGTCAGATTAGCGCCCATAGCGTTCAGCCGCTTTTGCAGGTCAGCGGTTTCAGAGCTGTACCCGCTCCCGCCGGAACTGCCTCCACTGGAATAGGCCGACGCCTGAGCCTGCTGCGCCTGCTGGGCGGCCAGCTGGCGGTTGAACATATCGATCTCCGCCTGAATGCTGCGCTCGTTCTGGAGGTAACTGGCATACTGTGCCTGAATCTGGCTGAGATAGTTTGCCATAGCCTCCGCCGCCTGAGCATCACCCGCCAGCTTTGCGCTGGTGATGGCCTGCTGCAAGTCGGAGATGGTGCTCTGGTACTGGTTGGTCAGGTCGGTCAGATCGTTTTCGTAGTTGGTCTCGCTGGCAATGCGCTGGCTGTCCGCCATGCCGCCGTACACGCCGTTGGCCGCCAGCTCCTGATCCATGTTCCGCTGGCTCATCATCTTGTTGATGTAGGCCCGCCGGGCGTTTTCCTCATAGTCCTTGCCGGCGTTCTCAATCTGGCTGTTGTACTGGTCGGTGGCGGCCTGCACCTGCGCCTCAATGGCTTTCTGCACCGCCGCCTGATAGTCGTCTCCGCCCACCCGCTTCAGGTAATCGCTATAGCTCATAAGGCCAGAGTAATCTGTCCCGCCGGAACCGTAGTAGTCATCATAGCCGCCTTGCCCTATGGACTCCTGATATTTTATCCATGCATCCGCCGCGCTCAGTCCACCAGCTGCGGCAGTGGAGTTTTTGCCCCACATACCGTCTGCCGTTACGCCGTAATAATCTTGCATCTCCTTGATTTGGCTTGCCGTCAGACTGCCATTGTTGTAGTTGGTGCCGCTGCCCTGTGTATCATTCCGCCCGCCGCCATAGGACATATAATCCGTGTAGCTGCTGTAGCGTCCCTTGTTGCTGCTGTACAAGCTGTAAGCGGCTCCGGCGTCCCGTCCCCCCGCCGCCGTGGTGGATTTACTGCCCCAGATACCGTCAGCCTTGGTGCCGTACCAGCTCTGCATATCCTTGATTTGTTGTGAACTCAGTGCCATTTTTCTGGTCTCCTTTCATCCTAAGCATAGCGGCCCCGGCCCCACATCGGGTGGCCGGGGCCTTTTCCTGTATGTTTACTTTTCTGCGGTATCGTTCTTGGCCAGCTGCTTGCCGATCTGGTTCACGCCAGTGGCCGTCAGGCCGGACATGATGCCCACCGCCACGGCGGTGAAATAGTCCTGCGCCGGGAACTCCGGCATGCCGAACAGCAGCGCCAGCGCGCCGATGGCGCCGCCGCACACGCCGCAGACGATGGGGATCCACTTGTCCTGAAGCGGACTTGCTTTCACGATCATGCCGATCAGATAGCAGATCACGATGATAGCGGCCACAGTGGCCACGCCGATGGTATTGATAGTCTCGTTCATGATGGTTGTCCTTTCCGGGCCTTTAGCCCTGTCCGATGATGTTATGTACGTCTCTTTCCAAATCCGCAATGCGGTGATTGGCTACCTTGATGCTCTCGCCTACCACGGCCAGATGCTCCTCCAGCTTATAGGTGCGCTCCACCAGGTTGTTGTGCTTGCTGACCTTCTGCTCCAGCTGTTCCAGCCGGTAGGCGATCAGGGCGGTGCTTTTCCGGTTGGCCAGATAGCTTCCCGCCAGCGTCCCCGCAAGACCCAGCAGCGCCACAATGATGGCTTCCGTCATGTGACCTCCTCCCATCCATATACACCCGGCTCCCACACATTGTTGTCACAGGTGCTGCGCCATGTTTTGCCGCCATGTGTCACCTTGTCGCCTGTCATGTAGGGGTTGGTGCTGTCCGGCTGCTGCCACGCGGGGATGACGGCGGGGTCGGGAATCAGCACCTGTGCCCACAGGCTGGGCGCGTCCGCCGGGTTCCAGCCTGACTGCGATGTGTGGGCCTGTAGGCACTTGTAGACGTATCCCCCATACAGCCGCCGGTCTCCCACGGCATAGGCCGCCCCCTCGCCGTCCCACGGGCGGTAGAGCAGCGGCGCTGCCGCCGCCTGTGCGTCCGTCAGCACCACCGCTGCGGCATCCATACTGGCCCGAATGGCCTGGGCCTGCGCCATGATGTCAGTCCTCATCCGTCACCACCCCCAGCGTCTGCAAAGCCGCCTTGTACTGCTCAATTTCTTCCTGGGCGGTCAGCACCTCCGCGCCATCCCGCCAGAACTTGCCGTTAGAGAACGTGTCCCCGATGCCCACCGGGCGGTCATGTAGTGCCACCGCATCGGGGAAATCCCCGGCGTTGGTCTCCCGCAGAGTAATGACGTTGGTCACCGCGCCGCCTGTCACGATCGCGTATCTCATGCCGCCACCTCCTTGTGCTGCCGGATGACCACAATGCCGTCGGCAGGTTCAACGTTATAAGCGCCGCCATTGCCGGAGTTGGGTACGGTGGCGGTCAGGTTATCGCCGCCGCCGGAAGCGTACAGGTCGCCGTCTGCTTCGCCAAATTCTCGTGTGGTGGTACCCTGTCCCTTGCCGCCAGCAGTTGTAGCAGTCGTACCGTCGCCACCATCCGTACCACCAGCGGCGGTACTGTAGTTGGCATGTACCCCACTGACATTCAGACCACCGCCGCCAGAGCCACCGTCTGCGCCCGGCTGCTTGGATGTGTTATATCCTCTCTTAGAGCCCTTTCCTCCCAGTGCAGATGCGGCAAACGCCGATGTTGTGCCACCATCCGTACCGTTCAAACTACCTTCAGTAATGTTTTTGCCCGCCGCGCCTACCACGATGGGATAGGCGGTATTGGCCGCCACCACCACAGACCGCACAGTGGTGGTGTAGCCTGCGCCACCACCGCCGCAGAGTACATAGCTTCTTCCTCCGCCGCCACCTACCAAAAATGCATCAATCACCATGTCTTTCAATGGCGTGAACGTGCCGCTGGACAGAAACTTGATGCGCCAGTTGCCGCCGCCATCATCCAGCACCTGATAGGTGCCGTCGCCGCCCGTCCAGTTGAAGTCCTTGCCGATGATGGGCGCGGAAATGGCGCTGCCGCCGGAAAAAATACCTTCTACCTGAATCATACAATTATCACCTCCACAGGAATATCAATCGTGGGCACGGTGCCCGCCGCCTTGACTGTCAGCGAACCCGCCGCCTGTGCCGTCACACGGGGCTGCGCCGCGCCCCACGCGGCGAACTGCTCGTCGGTGGCGCTCTGGGCGATGCGCAGGCTGCCGTTGGCGGTCGCCGTCACGCCAGAGACGGCCAGCGACTGTACGCCGTCGCTCCACCCCGCCGCCGTCAGCGTGGCGGCTTTTGACACAGACTTGTCGGCCTTGTCCTCCACCAGCTTGTACACGCTGTTCAGCGCCTTGGGGGTAACGGCCTTGTCGGTGTCGGTGCGCTCGTAGCTGTCCACCAGATAAGTGATGCCCTTGCTGCCGGTGCTGGCGCTGGGCAGGCTTACCGCGCCCAGCGTGTCGGTATCGGTGAAGCCCAGATACTGACCCTTGCTGCCGGACACCTCCACCCCGTCGCCCTTGGGGCCTTGGGGGCCGGTGTCACCCTTGTCGCCCTTCTCGCCCTTCAGCGCCGCCAGCTGTGCCGCCGTGAAGTCCGCGTAGGTGAAAGCTGCACCCTTTTCGCCTTTTTCACCCCGTGCGCCCGTGTCGCCCTTCGCGCCGGGAGCGCCGTCGGCTCCGGCAGGGCCGGTGTCGCCTTTCGGGCCTTTCAGTGCGCCTACGTTGATCCATGCGGCCTTGTCCACGTCCCACTGGTACACGGCGTTGCTGTCCGCCGTGCCCACGAACCACGCCTGTCCGGCGCTGCCGGTGGGATGGGCGGTCTGCAAGGCCGCCAGCGTGGCGTACAGTCCCAGCACGGTGTAGCTGTCACCGGAGGGGCCTTTCGCGCCGGTGTCCCCTTTGTCGCCCTTTTCCCCCTTTTCGCCCCGGTCGCCCTTCAGCGCCGCCAGCTGCGCCGCCGTGAAGTCCGCATAGGTGAAGGCATCGCCCTTCTCGCCCTTGTCACCCTTCGCGCCCGGTGCGCCTGCCGGGCCTGCCGCGCCGTCAAACAGGCCGGAGGCCTTGGCCTCCGCCAAGGCACGCTCCAGCATGGGGGTGAAAAACGGCGTGTCGGGATCGGCGGCAGGGTCGCCGGTGGGGTCTGCGCCCGGCTGGATCACGCCGCAGTCGGCGTACACCGTGGGGATCACCACCGTGCCGTCGCCGTCCGCGCCGTACACGCCCGCCAGCAGATGCTCGCCGGGCGTCCGCAGGCACTCCCAGGGGATGGCGCAGGTGCCGTCCTCCCAGGCGGTCACGTCCCGGCGGACATTCCCCGCCCGGAACACGGCGATCTTCTCCAGCGCCGCCCACGCCTCGCCGGATGCTTTCGTCCGGCGTTTGAAAAAGTCGTCTGTATTATCACGCGAAAAGGGGAGGTACTACCACCTTTCGACAGAAAGGAGGTGAGAACATGGAACCTAATCGCAGAGAATTTCAAAAGCAATGTGCCTTTCAAAGTTTCTGTAAACGGGTGCTGCACAACGAAGCCTGCAACGCCCATGAGGAAATCCGGCGTCGCAGAGCAAAGGAAGTGTCGTTTTCCGACCTTGCCTTGCATGAGGAACGGCAGCTTTACACCGTTGACAAGTATTTTCAAGACGGCAACGAAGAAGCCTTTTGCGCAGGAGGCTTGAAGATTACTGCAAAACTGCTTGCCGAAGCTCTGCACACCCTGCCGGACGAAAAAAGACAAGCCGTATTGCTGTACTACTTTTTCAACATGACCGACGTTGAAATTGCGGAAGCGATGAAGATCCCCCGCAGCACAGTACAGTATCGGCGCACAAGCTCTTTTGAACTGCTGAAACGATATTTGGAGGAACGAGCCGATGAATGGAACGATTAGCAACAATTCCGATGAACGCGGCTTATTACCTTACCCGGTCATTTTAGCCGCGACGAAGGGCGACCCCGACGCTATGAAACTTGTCTTGCAGCATTACCAAAGCTACATAGCCCACCTGTCTATGCAGAAAATCCGCGACGAAAGCGGCAATACCTATTGGGGCATAGATGAGGACTTGCGGGAGCGGCTGCAAGCAAAGCTCATGCGGGCTGTCCTTAACTTCAAGGCAGATTAACGCAAAATGCAAAGCGTCCCCCTTTCCGCTTTGCGCGTTCAATCTGACCTTGACCCTGCTCCTTGACAAAGAAAGCCCGGCAAATCCCGGCGCAGCATAGAGCAGACGGAT
>OGXM01000915.1_pt1 | contig 17628 bp, 10 predicted proteins | sample 1576271 | NCBI WGS metagenome assembly OGXM01 (sample SAMEA3541579, study PRJEB24748) | human gut metagenome | biome: human gut; feature: human-associated habitat; material: faeces | place: China | collected 2012 | reverse complement strand
CCAAGTCTTTTGAGCATTTCATTTGCCACAACTCCGATAATAAATCCGGTGATCCGGTTCTTCTTTCAGCGTTTACGTCAGACAGTTTCCATACTTTTTCACCGGAGCGTTTGGCCATAAACGGTCTGTTGTCAGACAGTTCATAAAAGCGGCTCCAGATAGCGGGAGCGGTTTCATCTTTAACCACTACATTGTCGTAAGGATATTCATGGTTTATGATATCTTTTCCCTGCAATGGAACACGTTCAATTCGAATACCTTCTATTTTAGAGTTATTGAACCATGCTATAGCTGCTTCTACAGCCTGAATAACCTCTTCTGATGGATTCTTTATTCCCATAAGAAAGATGGTAATTGCAGTACTTTCCCATGCTGTTAATCCCGGTAATTCAAAAGTTCTGGCTTTTACGGGAACCAGAGTTTCGTTATCATACTGTTGTGCCCATGCCGTTTTAATGCCATTCTGCACATATTGTGTCTTCAGTACTACGGCAAGCCCTTTATCGTACGACTTCTGTATTGCTTTAAGCATATCGGAGTCCAGCCATAAAAAGCTGGAGTCTCCTTGCAGTATGTTTCTGAATAGTTCCAAAGTACCGGTGGTAACATCATCGTTAAAGGTAACAGCATCTACATCCCAGCCTCTCCAGCCGCCATTGTTCTTTTGTGTGGAGAGCAGATATTTCAAGCCTTTTTCAAAAGCGGCTCTGTATTTTTGTTTTTTGGTTAATGTGTACACATCCGCCAGATACTCTATTTGCGAGAATGTATTCCGATTATCAAGCGTACTCCGCTTTTGCTCGTCTTTCAGACCAGCTTTTATGGAATCTATGTTCAGTACACCTGCCCAATCCATGTTTTTCAGCCAGCCGCCGTCTTCATTTTGATATGCAATCAGGTTGTCGGCAATCTTCTCGTAATCCTTTTCGGCATAACGCGCATACGTACGGTCCGGATGCAACAAGTTCCAATGGTGTATTCCATCCAGCAAAGCATCTAAAGAAGGTACTTTCTGTGCAAATACAGCAGCAGGAAATAAAATGCCTATCAGGAATATCTTTAATTTCATCATAGTGCAATTTATTAAAATCCGGGATTCTGTTCTACGGTTTCTTTATTACGGTTGATGGCATCCAATGGGATGGGGCGGAGTATTTTGTAATTACCGTCATTACCTACAAAGTCATTAACCTTAATGTTATCGTGATTGTAAGCGAAACATGCCTGTCCGTCATAAGTGCCATTGGCAACATATCGAATTAAGCGTCCGGTACGTTTCAAGTCCATCCAGCGGTGGTATTCTCCTGCCAACTCACGTGCACGTTCGTCCAAAATAAAGTCGATACCTTGTTCTCCGGTCAAATCACTTTCTTGTACCGAAAGGTCATATCCGGCTTCTGTAGCACGTTCGCGCAACTCATTAATTTTAATTTTTGCCTTGTCGGGTTGATCCAGTTTTACATAAGCTTCTGCGGCCACTAGATAGGTTTCTCCCAGACGTGCTAAGATGATGTCGTGCGTGCTGCCAGTCATGGAGAATGCAGAAGTGGGGTCATCGAACTTTCTTATACAAGCTACTCCGTAATCATCTGTACACTTATCGGCATATGCTGTCATATTTCCTTTTCTGTCCTCACTCATTTCGGTCATTTTGATAACTGTTGCATTTTGGCGCAAAGTCGGATTTTCTCTTTTCCAAGCTTCAATGTCTGTATCAGACATCCAGCCGGGAGCATAGAAATACTTAATAGGAGAAGTGGTCGGAGCCGTGTAGTAATCATAGTAAAACTTATGCAACTCCAGCATGAATGTACCTTCATAGCGCTTGTCGCCTTTCGTAAACAAATTGTGCAGATGAACAGTCGGAGCAAGATAACCGGCGTTGTACTTGTTCTTTTCTTCGGCACCGCCTAAGTATACTCCGAATACCGATTGTTGCATATTGCCGTCTTTGCTCAAGTCTTCCAAAGTAGCGCTGCTGTACTGTACGGACCAGAAAATTTCATCGTTTTCTTCGTTGTTAATGCTGAATACGTCATTGAAAGCGATGGTCGGTTTTTCTCCGTTTATGGCTTTCTCGGCACACAAGGCTGCATTGGTGAAGTCATTGCTGTCGGCAAATGTTTCATAGCCTCTTGCCAGATAAGTTTTGGCAAGAAAATGCATAGCAGCACGTTTATTGGCACGTCCAAAGTTATCTCCGGTAGCTTCTGAACGCTCCAACAGTTGTGAGTCGTCGGATGCCAGGTAAGAGAATTCATCTATAACGAACTGATAAATGTTTTCAGCACTCTCACGCGCATGGTTCATTACTGCAGATTCAAACATCGTTTTGTTTAATGCTACTCCACCGAAGTGTTGTACCAGTAAGTAGTAATAGTAAGCTCTCAAAAAGCGTGCTTCATCTACATATTGCAGTTTTACAGAAGAATCTTCTGTTGATTCACCGTAATATATAACAGAATTGGCTAATTGTATTCCTTTATAGCATTCTGTATAAAACTCTTGCACGTCTTTGTCGGAAGAGTTATAAGATGAACCGTATAGCCCAATGGCGTCTACGCCTTGTTTACCACCTGCAAACAAGTCTGTTCCTGCACTGAATACCCAGGGAGCTCCGCCGTAAATACTTCTTAGAGAAGAATATGTACTGTTCAGCAAACTGTTGAAACCGGTTTTGGTATTATAGAATTCATTTGAGGGAACATCCGATCTGTTGTCTTGTTCCAAAAAGTCTGAGCAACTGCTAATGGTAAGTCCTAACAGGCAGGTTGCGATATATATTGCTTTTTTCATGGTTATCAGGTATTAAAATTTTAAATTAACTCCAACTTGGTATGTACGTGAGCTCGGTCCGCCTGTTCCGTCATTCAAGGCTGCCTCCGCCCATTCCGGATCAAAGCCTTTATAGCTTGTAAAGGTGAACGGATTCAATACATTGACATACAAACGCAAGTGGTCTACACCAATCTTGGACATCCAGCTTTTGGGGAATGTGTAACCCAAAGTGATGTTTTTGATTTTAACGAAAGAGTTGTTTACGTAAGAGTTGCCTACATAAGTTGTCTGTTTGTCGGTACCCCAACCGATACCGCCGCCATAGTTGTTGTTGGCCGTGTTGGTAGGATAAGGATATGCGCCCATGTGAGCTTCTGTTGTTAGGGTATAACCGCTTCCATCGGCATTGAGCACAGGAGTACCTGCGGGGATATAATAATCCATTTTCAGCTTGTTACGTCCGCGGTCTTTGTAGTTGGTGAATTCGGCCATGAACGGACTCTCTACCATACCGCCTTGTTTGGTATAGATGGAGAAAGAGAAGTCGAAGTTCTTGTAGGTCATGTTTGAAGTAACACTACCTGTCCATTTCGGTAATGCATGGCCTAAAACAACCAAATCGTTTTCGTCAATAACCCCGTAACCCTCTTCACCGGGTTGCTGCTGGTCTTTCAGTTTCATTTCACCTTCGATGAATTTAGTCTTGATAGCATCATTTGTGGCATAAGCTTTTGCTTCTTCGGCAGTACAAACTCCGGCGTATTCATAGTCGTAGATAACGTCGATAGGCTGGCCGATGAACCATTTATTGGCTATTAAGTCTTCTTTGCCGCCATTCAATTCCAGTATCTCGTTTTTGTTTTTGGCAAAGGAGAAAGTAGTGCTCCAATAGAAGTTCTTAGTCTGTACGTTCACAGTGCTTAATGAGATTTCGACACCTGTATTCTTAACTTTACCTACATTATTCATCATGGCTCCTGTTGAAGAACCCAGCTCCAGCGGTGTCAATTGTTCCATTAGCAAGTCTCTTGAAACTTTGTTGTACCAGTCGATGCTACCGCTGATGCGATTGTTGAGAAATCCAAAGTCCAGACCGACATTGATTTCTCTTGTCTTTTCCCATGTCAACAAGGTGTTGGTAATACCGTTGATACCATATCCATAGGCCGGTGCACCACCATAATTATACCAATATTTGGTACCTGCCAATGATTGTGTGTCATAAGGTCCCACATTGGCGTTATTACCGGTCAGACCGATACTAGCTCTTAACTTCAAGTTGCTGATCCATGAGAGTTCTTTCGCAAAGTCTTCTTCGCTGATACGCCATGCTAATGCCATGGATGGGAAAGCTCCCCAACGGTTATCTTTCTGGAATTTGGAGCTTCCGTCCCAACGGCTGGATACGGTTGCCAAATAACGTCCTTTATAAGCATAATTCAGTCGCAGTACATATGAGAGCATGGTTAACTTTTCATAGTAGCTGTTCGCATTGCTCAGGAAGCCGGCAGAACCGGTATTATACCAGTCTACATCGAACGGCATATCGTTGGCAGTAATGGCATCTCCTTCTTTGGTTGCGCTGTATACGCTGAACAATGCCAATGCGTTGATGCTGTGGTCGCCGAATGTCTTGGTATAATTGGCTTGCGTATCCCAGGTGTATGTGAAATAATCAACGTTGGTGATAGTGGCCGTGTTGTATGGATCACCGGTGCTCGGATTCTTGGAAGAGAACTGGCTGTCTGTATTCACACCATAGAATTCGCCTCGCTTGCTGCGGTTGTATGTAGGAGAGAATGTGGTCTTCAAAATGACTTCCTTGATAGGAGAATACTGCAAGTATAAGTTACCCATAACATCGTAACTGCGTGTTTCATCTGTAGAGTTTGCTCTATCTACCAATGGGTTCAATGTAGAAGTGAAACCGCCGCCATCGGGAAATATTGCTGCATCTTTGGCAGGTTGGAGTATTAATTCTCCTTTATTTTCGCCTTCCCAATAGTAAGGAACCCAGTAGGGATTTGCACGGAAACCGGTAATAACCGAATTCTTGCTGCCATAGTCTTTCAGAGAGGTAGAAAGGTTAACTAACGCACCGATAGAGAAACGATCATTGATTTTGTGGTCTATTGCGGCCTTGACATTCCAGCGTTCATAGGAGTCGTGCAGGATGCCGTCGTCTTTCTGATAGCCCAAACCAACGCGGTAAGAAAGATTCTTTGTATTACCGGCGATGTTGAGATAATGATTTTGTTGCTGGCCATCTGTAGTTATCAAATCCGGCCAGTCATAATATCCTTTTGTTGCATAAATATCTTTGATTTTGGCGCTGTTATTGCCCCAAAAAGCACTCCAATCCGTATCTTTCATCTGATAAGTAGGATGTCCGAACTCGTCCGTAGACTTCAGGGTTGTATAACGTTGGAAACGATAGTTGGTCCATTCGTCGCCACTCATAAATTCCGGCATATTGGCTACGGTTTTGTAACCGTAATATCCGTCGTAAGTAACTTGAACTTTAGCTTCGTCTTTAATGCTCGTTCCTGCTTGCTTGGTTGTAATCATCACAACGCCGTTTGTTGCGCGTGATCCATAGATAGCGGTAGAGGAAGCATCTTTCAAGATGTCGATTTTTTCTATATCGGCAGGATTCAGGAAGTTCATGTTGTCGCAAACCACTCCGTCGATAACGTACAGAGGTTCGCCACCGGCCATAGAACTCTTACCGCGGATAGCGATGTTAAATCCTTCACCGGCGCGGCTTGAACTTTGAGAAATGTCCACACCGGCAACCGAACCTTGCAAGGATTCCATAACTGAAGTGGTACCTTTAGCCATAATCTTATCGCTGTTTACACTTCCAACCGAACCGGTTACATCCGACTTTTTCTGTACACCGTAACCTACTACCACCACTTCATCCAATGCCTGCGCATCTTCTTTCAGTGTTACCTTAATGTTCTTTTGGCTGCCCACTGTAACGGTTTGCGTGATATAACCGATAAATGATACCTGGATTTTTGCATTGGGCTGTACGCTGAGTTTGAAATTACCGTCAATATCGGTAATTACACCGTTGGTCGTACCTACTTCCAATACGTTTGCACCGATAATAGGTTCACCTGTACCGTCGATTACGGTACCTGAGATTTGGTGACCTTGTGCAAAGGCGATTAAGCATAGCATACTCAACGACAGAGTAGCCAATGCTCTTTTTGCAAGTCTTTTTAGATTCATAAGTTTGTTTTTTATAGTTATTAAATATAGTAAGGCTGATAATCGTAATGAGGTATTCTCACCCGTTATCGAGCACAAAAATACATGATACATCGTAAATATTATAGTATTTTTTGATATTCTTTGTGGAAAAATTAACTGTTATCCTCTGACTGTCCGTGTGACATATTCTCCTTTCTCCCTTCACATCTCCCTATTCATCAGGCTTTGCGGGTGAACCCTTTGTTGGGAGGACCATAACGGACAAGCACCTCATTTTTTTATGTCAGAGACACTACCGGATAGAAATTTCCATAGCGTCCGTGCTTTCGCAGAAAACCGGCAGGCACGAGCTGCTGCGAAAAACTGTTCGGGTTGCTTCCCCTCATGGCGGCAGGGTTTTGCTTTTTCAGTTCTTTGAAGATGTCGGCAGCGGAGAGATTTCTTATTTTTTCTTTTGGGTCCTCGGATGTTGCAGGACGGAAACAACTGCGTAGTACTTCTTCTGCCGGATTGCGGTGCTGGAAGATGAGGTTGTGCTCTTGGAGCTCTTCCTCTTCTTCGGCCGAAAACCAATAGCGTGCTCCATCCGAAAGTTCCTGTTTCAGTTGTGCATAGATTTGCTTGTGCTCAATGCAGGTACAATCAATTTTATCCTTTACCTCTACACAGAGAAAACGGCGGCTGCCGGTGTTGTCGGACAATAAGTCGAAACGGTTGCTCGTGCCGATGAAAGAAGCGATACGGGGCAGGTTACGGAAATTCTTTTGGTATGCCTTACAGAGGTTTAAATCCGCCATTTGCATCAGGTTTTTGAGCAGTGGTATTTTTCCTGGAGAATATTTATCGAATTCATCGAGGTTCAGCAGTCCCATTTCCGACATTTTGCGGGTGGCATTGCTCCGTGAGGTAAGCTCCACTTCATCCGAATAGTAGCGGGACAGGCTGTCGGGCATCAGACTTTTGCAGAATGTGGATTTCAGGCAGCCCTGTCTGATGCTGACGAGTAGGGGAGCCACGCTGTTGGCATGCTTTCCGGTCTGTCCTGTCCATTGGGCAGGACAGACCGAGCATCCATGTATGGAAACCGTTTATCCAATATGATTCGGACGAGATGCGTTGGGCCAGTCGGGTTATCCGGTCGATGCCATCCCAAACGGGAAGCTGTTCAAAATAAAGCAGGAAGGGATGATATTCAGGTACATGTTTGGAGAAAAGAAAACGGCTGATATCTTTGTCCCAACATAGAATTCCCCGGGCATGGGCTTCGAGGCATAGGGTATTCAGTTCCCGTTTGCCGATGGTGACAAACGTTTTGTCTGCGGCATTGGCGGGGCGGTATTCGGTTTCGTCTGTCAGCAGGTTGTAACGGAAGAGGTAACTGTTTTGCAAAAAGCGGTTTACCTGTTCTGTCAGGTTACATTTTTGCACGCGGGCAGGTTTGTCATGCTTCCGGTTTCTTAGTAGAAAGAGGATAAATTTCATAATGCTTTTTTTCATGGTATGCATTGTTTTTATTAATGGGTTCATGCCACTAAGTTACTATCGGCAGGAAGCCTTTTGCAAGCCTTTCTTATACTATTTTTATTGGTGGTACAGTATGTGGAAAGACCTTGTGTTATTGTATTTTCAATGTGAGATAATTCTTTTTCTCTCGTTGCAAAATAGGGTGTTGACTATAGTCAACCGTTCTGTTCATTACTGTTGGCTGTTCTGTTTACAACAGTCGGCTGCTTTGTTGACTGTTGTCGGTAACCGGTTTATCTTAAAGGAAAAATAGATTATCTCGTAGGAAAACACTATATTTACACAATATAAATAAATACTGCACAATGGCAATTCATTTTGAATGGTATGAGAATCCGGTTCCACCGAACCGGCCGGATGAGAAAAAACTCCATGCACGCATTACGTACAATGGAAAGGTAGGGACAGACTACGTGAGGCGTAAAATCCAGGAGCGTTGTTCGCTGACGGAAACGGATGTAACGGCTGTGCTCGATGCACTGTCGCATGTGTTGGGGCAGGAACTGGGCGACGGACGCCAAGTGCATCTGGACGGGATAGGTTATTTTCATCCTACGCTGAAATGTATAGAAGAGGTGACGGCAGAGACGAAACGCAAAAATACCAAAGTTCGCTTAAAAGGTATCAAGTTTCGTGCCGACCAGGCATTGAAGAACGAAGTAGGAGCTGTAAAGCTTAAAAATATCAAGCATGACGGACACTCCAGTAAGTTATCGGACGTGGAAATAGACATGCGCCTCCGTGCTTATTTTGCCGACCATCAGCTGATGACCCGTGCAGACTTCCAACAGATTTGCGGATTTATGAGGTCGAAGGCTATGGAACATATCCGCAGATTGAAGTTGGAAGGAAAAATACGGAATATAGGACTGCCTACACAGCCGATATATGTACCCGTGGAGGGATATTACGGGATAAGCAGGGATAGGATTGTCTGGAAATGATTTTTTGACTTTTATTATGGATTTGCGGGTGAAGGCTTGGAAAGAGGTTTCACCCGCAAATGCTGATGGATAGGGAGATGTGAAGGGTAAAGAGATAAATGACAGATGGATATAAGCATATATCCTTATGATGTTTTTTAGCAGGTAAAACAATTTTTAGCAGTTTTATGTCAAAATCTACACAAGAGATGTGACTTAAAAAATGAATTTTGCCCCGTGAACAAATATCGTGGAGAACATTATTTTTTTAACACATCTTTTTATGTATAATCAACAAAGACTAAAGAAAGTTGCTTTGATGCTCATGATGAGCATGCTTTGCCTGATTTCCTTTGCACAGGAAAGACAGGTGCAGGGCATCGTGAAAGACAAGAGCGGTGAACCGATGATTGGTGTCAACGTTTTGGTAAAAGGTACCACCAACGGTACCATAACTGGAGTGGACGGAGATTTTACGCTTTCGGGCGTGAAAAAGTCCGATATCCTCTCTTTTACCTATATCGGCTTTAAGAATAAAGAGCTGAAGTATGAAGGAGAAAAACTGCTGAATGTGGTTTTGGAAGAGGATTCCGAGTTATTGGATGAAGTTGTTGTCATTGGTTACGGTACGGTGAATAAGCGAGACCTGACCGGTTCCGTAGCTTCCGTCAGTTCGCAGGATATTGCATCTATTCCGGTATCTAGCGCTTCCGAAGCATTGACCGGTAAAATGGCGGGGGTGAATATCACTACTACGGAGGGTTCTCCCGATGCGGATATTAAGATACGTATACGTGGTGGTGGTTCTTTGTCGCAAGACAATTCACCTCTTTATATAGTAGACGGTTTTCCTGTATCCAGTATCAGTGACATTGCTCCGTCTGAAATTCAGAGTATTGATGTCTTGAAAGATGCTTCTTCTACAGCTATTTACGGTGCACGTGGTGCTAATGGTGTAATTATCGTTACTACCAAGAGTGGTAAAGAAGGAAAGGTTCAAGTGGATTTTGGCGCTTCGTTCGGTTTTAAGAAAGTGACTAAAATGACCGAAGTGATGAGTCCTTATGATTTTGTGGCTTATCAACGTGAAATCGGTTCGTTGGATTACGGAAATTATAATGATATGGATATCTGGAAATCAATCGATGGTATTGACTATCAGGATGAGATATTCGGACGAACAGGTAATCAGCAGCAATATAATGTGAATGTGGCTGGGGGTAGCAAACAATTGACCTACAGTGTAAGTTATGCTCATAATGAAGAAAAAAGCATTATGCTTGGCTCAGGCTTTAAGAAAGATAATATCAATGCAAAGCTTAAGTCGGAACTGAACAAATGGCTGACTTTAGACTTCAATGCGCGTTTGAGTTATTCTACTATCGAGGGTTTGAGTGGTGGTGCTGATACGAATGAGTCCAATGCTGCTAATTCTACTGTAGCCAATGCGGTGGTTTTCCGTCCGGTCAATGCTTTGTCTCATAGTTCGGATGATGATGAGGAGAGCAATGCTGCTTTACAGAAAACGCCTTTGGAACGTTTGCTGGCAACGAATAAAGGACGCAATTCTTTCCGTCAGAATTATAATTTCGGTTTGAATTGGAAGCCGTTTAAGAACTGGACTTTCCGCTCGGAATTTGGTTATGGTTGGAGATATGAAGATACAGAACAATATTGGGGTACTGACGCTGTAAGTAACTCTAAATATGGTTATAACGGACGTCCTCAGGCATATTTGCTGCGTGAGACGACAAAGAACTGGCGCAATGCCAATACTCTTACTTACGAAAATAAGAAAATGTTTGATGGTCGTGACCGTTTGAATGTGCTCGTGGGACATGAAGTGAGCAGCAGCATGGAGGAATCCATAGAGAATGTATCTGTAAATTTCCCTACAACAATGGGATTTGAGGATATGAAAGCCAATATGGGGGCCGGCACGGCATTGCCGAACCAGTCTACTATCTCTGCCGAAGAGAACATGCTTTCATTCTTCGGGCGTGTCAATTACACGATGATGGACAAGTATTTGCTTACGGTAACGGTACGTGCCGATGGTTCCAGTAAGTTTGGAGATGGAAACCGTTGGGGCGTTTTCCCCTCTGCCGCATTGGCATGGCGTATTTCCGATGAGGCGTTTATGGCTAATACAAAGGATTGGTTGTCTGCATTGAAATTGCGTTTGAGTTTTGGTACGGCTGGTAACAACCGGATTAATTCAGGGCTTCTTTATACTACTTACTCGTTGAGTGGCAATGATTCCCGTAATCCTTTCTTCAATGGAACCAGTACACCTATGTTGGAACATGGGACCTATCTTTATAACCCAAAGTTGAAATGGGAGACTACCGTTACCCGTAACTTGGGTATTGACTATGGTTTTTGGAACAATCGTATTTCGGGTTCGGTAGATGTATATTGGAATACGACCAGAGATTTGCTGATGAAGGCGGAGATACCCGGTAACTCCGGTTATTCTTATCAGTATCAGAATTTTGGACAGACTTCGAATAAAGGTATTGAAATGTCGATGGATGCAGTATTGGTAGATACGAAAAACTTCAGCTTGAACTTTACTGCCAATGTTGCCTACAACCGAAACCGAATTGACAAATTGACCACCGACAGCCCTTGGCAGAGTAGCAATTGGGCAGGAAGCACTATTTCCAAATATGAAGATTTCCGTGTGGAAGAGGGTGGACGTCTGGGTGAAGTATGGGGATTCCGTACCAATGGATATTATACAGTATATGATCCTGTTACCAATCCGACCGGAGAATTGGTATGGGGCGATAAACAATGGGTGCTGAAAGATGGCATGAAAGATAACAGCCCTACGATAACAGGAGGTTCTTACTATCCTGGCGGATTGAAAATACAAACCGATGAGAATGGAAATCCTTTGAAACAGCGTCTTGGAAACACTGTAGCTCCTTGGGTAGGCGGTTTTGGGCTGAATGGGCGTTTCGGCAATAGCCGCACCGGTGAGTTGGATGTGAATATCTTCTTTAACTATTCTACCGGCAATGTGATTATCAACGGTACAAAATTGGCATCGTCTTTCCGTTCCGGCTCTAGGACCGGTTATAACTTGAATAATGATTTCCGTCTTGGTAACCGATATACATGGATCGATCCGGAAACAGGCTTGAATCTTGCCAGCTCTTCAACCGCAGTCTTGAATCATTATGGTGACATGCAAGCTGCCGGATTGCGCCTGAATGAAATCAATTCCAGTGCCAATATGTATAATCCGGCTGCTGCTTCTACGATGCAGTTAATAGATTATGCGGTGGAGGATGCTTCTTTCTTGCGCCTGAACAATCTTACTATCGGTTATTCGCTGCCTAAGCACCTTGTTAAGAAAGCATTCTTGCAGAATGTAAGGGTTTATCTGACCGGATATAACTTGTTCTGTTGGACCAGCTATAGCGGAGCCGATCCTGAAGTGGATGTGAGCAGCAAGCGCAACGCCATGACACCGGGTGTGGACTATGCCGCTTATCCCAAGAGCCGTACGTTTGTAGGCGGCATTAACATTACATTCTAAAACCTAACAGATATTGACTGATATGAGAAATATATATAAAACTTTATGTTTAGCGGCAGGGTTGGTTGCCCTGACTTCCTGTTCTGATTTTCTGGATCAGACTTCTCCTTCCGAACTGGATAATAAAACTACTTTTAATAACACATACTATACGGAACTGACCGTGAATAAGATTTACGGAAGTCTGACTCAGGACCAAGCCTACTCCAACTTTATGCCTATTATAGCAGGTCTGAATACGGATTGTGAATTGGTGGACGGACTTGGTACCGATGCCAGCAATACCTCCAGCGAACGCGGTAATATGAATTACAATGCTAATCCGGGTTGGACGCAACTTTCGCGTGTATGGGATGTGATGTATGGCATTATTGAGAACGCCAATCTGGTAATAGATGGCATAAACAACAGCGAGCTGATTAAGACGAAAGGCGATGATTGCGATATGATGCTACGCTTCCGTGCCGAAGCTAAAGTGTTGCGTGCAATGATTTATTTCGACTTGATTCGCCTTTTCGGAGATATTCCGTTTGCTACCGGTGCTTCGGATAGCAATCTGGAAAATGTGTATGTAGGGAAGACTGACCGTGATGTTATTATGGAGGCTTTGATTGGCGATTTGGAAGAATCCATTCCTTATCTGCCTTGGGCAGGTGGTACAACTTACACCACAGAGCGTGTCACCAAAGGATATGCACATGGTTTGCTGGCAAACATAGCATTGACCCGTGCCGGATGGTTTATTCGTGAAGCTGCGAAGGAAGGATATGTGACAGCTACGGAAAACTCAGATCCGGCTTATCCTACTCAGCGTTGCGATGATGAAAAACGTCATGAGATGTATAAATTGGCAGAGGAACATCTTGCCGCTATCATCAATGATAATACACACTCGATGACTCCCACTCTTGCAGGTTATTGGAATGGGGTGAACTTGTGTGAACTGGATAATACCTATCGTGAAAATTTGTTTGAAATCCCGATGGGGCTGAATAATAGCAGTGAATTGGGGTATACTGTAGGATTTCGTGTAAACGGTGCTTTTCCCGGTGGTGTGTCTGAGGAACATAACTATGGTCCGAAAGGTAATTCCAGTGGTAAGCTCAAACTGACAGCTCCTTATTATATGTCTTTTGATGCTGCAGACCAGCGTCGTGACCTGACTTGTGCCCTGATGCAGATTCGTACGAAGAGTGGCGTTTATAAAGAAGATATGCTTGGCAATGCTCCTTTTGCCATTTATTGCGGCAAGTGGGACTATCGTAAGATGAAAAATCGGAAAGACGGTTGGTGGGATGCTGTGAAAGCAAGCGACCAGAAAGTGTGCAGTGGCATCAATGTTGTAAAGATGCGCTATCCTCATGTTTTACTTATGTATGCGGAGGTTATGAATGAACTTTATGGCAGCTATAATACAGGTGGCGAGTATTGTTCAAAAACAGCTTTCGAAGCTCTTTCCGAGATACATACACGTGCCTTCAACGGTGACAAGGCTGCTGCAGAGGCTCATTTGACGAAACTCATTAATGAACAGGGCTTCTTTGAAACGATTGTTGATGAAAATGCCTGGGAATTGGCAGGTGAGGGTGTACGTAAATTCGACCTTATCCGTTGGAATCTGCTCAGTGCCAAGATTGACGAGTTCAAGGAGAGCTATCGTAATGCAGTGAATAATGGTTCATATCCGGCTAAAATTTATTATAAGTTCAAGGAGGATAATTTCACGATTGATGTAACCACATTCAATTACAACGAACCTGTGGAAGCCGGTTACTTTAGCGCCAATTTCTTCGGCAGAGAGACTACAGATGCCAAGCAGGAGCAACTGCTTGTTAATCTGCCCAGTATTTCGGCAGGATTGAACCGTGTAGTGAAAAACCGTTATTTGCTTCCTATCGCTTCTACCACGATTTCTACATCGAATGGCAAGTTGCATAATTCTTATGGATATAGTGATTAATCTTAAACACTCAAGGAAATGAAAAATATCAGAAATATATTGGCTAAAGGGGTATTTATGCTCCTTGTCTCTTTACTTGCAATGGCATGTACAGAGAAAAGCGATTGGGGTATTGATGCCTCGTACAGCCGTCCGTTTGGAACCAATGAGGATGGTATAAATGTGACAAAAGATGAAAAAGTAGCTCGGGTTACGGTAACTTGGGATGCCATGCCCGGCGTAGAATATTATATTCTTGAAATAAGCAAGAATGAGCTGACTGATGAAATTCCTATGGGATCGGAAGAGAACGGTAATCTTGTTTATGGGAATACAGTAGAAAACCGCATATTGAAAGCTCCTTTTTTAATTGACAATCTGGAAGCAGGTGCGGAATATTATCTGCGTATTAAGTCTGTGGCAAATGGCAAGGAATCCTATTGGGCTTATTTAGACGAACCGTTCAAAACAGTAACGGAAGAGGATGTATTGAATGTGCCTGCCGAAGAGGATCTTCCGGTTGCATCAGGTAAGGTACGTATGTCATGGGAAGCTGGTCTGACAGTAACGCATTTCGAGATTGTGGGCGGTGCTGCTCCTATAGAGCGGGCAATTACGGCTGAGGAAGCTGCTGCAGGAGAGGCATGGATTGAAGGACTGAAAATATTCACAGCTTATACTATCAGCATTTATAATAATGAAACGTTACGCGGTTCACAGGAAGTGGTAGTGCCGGGATTGGAAATAGAGTCTACCGTAGATGAGATTACAGCCAATACGGCAAGATTCTCTTGGGATAATACAGTGGATGTGGACCAATATATCTGTCAGCCCTCTTCAGCGCCTACTCCGGATGATGCCACCGGAGCTGTTTCGCTAAGTGTTTCCGAGGTAAATGAACATGCCGTTATTATACCGAATCTGGAACCAAGTACGGAATACACAGTTTATGCTTTCTATAATGGGGCTATATGTGCACGTGCTACATTTACAACAAAGAAGGGAAAACCTGTTGGGTATACGGAATATAATGGTGTTGAGGCTTTAATAGCCGATTGGGATAACTTGTCCGGTAATATTTTAGTGACAATCAGTGCAGATGCGGATTTGAGTAACAAATCTGAGATACCTGCTGCGGTTACTAATATTGTCTTTTGGGGTGAGGGAGCTACACAACCGAAATTAGCTGTTAAGAATATGCAAACTTTAGGGGCTATTGATAAAATAGAGTTTTATAATCTGAATATCAGTGCACTTAGTAACGATTGTGTTATTGCTCCGAATACAGAAGGTTCTTCTATAGCAAATATTGAAATAACTTCATGTACTATAGAAAATTATCGGGGTATTGTTCGTATGCGTAAGGTAAATGGGGAAAGTAGTCTGAAATTGAATATTGATGACTGTATTATTAGAAACTTGGGTACTAAAGGCACAAATAATTACTATGGTATTGTTCAAACGGATGGAGCTGTGAAATCTGTAATCATTAATATGATGAACTCTACTTTTGCTAATCCAGGTGGAATCAATGCATCGCTCCTAAGAGTTGATAAGGCTGATAATTCTATTTCTGTAATTAAAAACTGTACTTTCTATAATTTAGTTGATAGAGATGCTCTTGTGAGAGGAGCGAAAGGTAGTCTTACTGTAGAAAATGTTTTATTTGCAGGTAGTAATACTTTCCAGATATTCTATGATGATAAAACTCTTCCGGCTTCTTTAAATTGGTCGAAAGTTTATAGAACATCAGACCTTACTGTTTCAAAACCAGGTTCTACATCTACTACAGCTTTGTCCTATTCTTCATCCCAACTGTTCCCGAATGCATCTTCAAGTACCGATGTGCTTGATTTGACTTTCGGTGCAGATATTCCGAATGAAGTTAAGATAATCGGTGATCCGCGTTGGAATAAATAATAAATTTAATAACATGAACTAATATGAATACAAAATCTATTTATACAGTAGGCAAATGCTTGCTCCTCTTGTTACTTATCTTCACAGGTTATGCCTGTGAAGATAACGATGAAGGCAAGGAAAATACAAGTGCTCCTGTTCTTATTTCATGCAATATCAATGGTACGGAGGTTGATCTTGCCAATATTGATTCGGAAACGGAGAACAATTTGACGGCGGGTACTGATGGTTATGTGGAGTTTGTCTTTAGCAAAGCCATGCGCCAGACTCCGCCGACTAAGGATGAAGAAACCGGTGAAGTGCTGACAACCGGAATTTATTTCAATGATAAGGTTGCTTCCAATCAGATTGTCATCAATTATGAGAAAGTCCGCTATCCTTATTCTGTCAGTGAAGGTTCCGAATGTTCCTTATTTATCGAGGCGGGTACATTGACGGATATGCAGCATCGTCCTTACAGCAAAGATATTACTTTGAAGTTTACAGCCACTTCCGGTATTTCCGGTGGAGATAGCGAAACGGTGTTTGATGCTGTTGTTGATGCAAACGGAAGAGGTGATTATACCACTGTACAAGCTGCTATTAATGCCGCTCCTGCCAATTTGACATCGCCTTACCTGATTTTTATTGCAGCAGGAACCTATAATGAATGTGTATATATACCTAAAACAAAACCGTTTATTCATTTGATTGGAGAAAATCCTGACAGAGTGAAAATTCAATTTGCGTTGAATCGTGTAGAGGAGCAAACTAATTCGGATACATGGCCTTATTCTATTCACAATCCTAATTCACCTGCGCGCCTTGCAGGATATACCACAGATCAGAATTGTGTAGTATTGATTAAAGCTACTGATGTTTATCTGGAGAACATTTCCATTATTAACTTGTACGGTGCATTGAAAAGCCGCTATGACGGTGGTCTTGGAAAAGGTGGACAAGCTGAAGCTCTGTGTAGCCATTATGATAGATTGGCTATGAATAATTGTAAATTGGTTTCATTCCAGGATACGTGGTGGACGCGTTTCCAGAAAGTGAACGGAACGTATGGTATTTGCCGGGCTTATGTACAAAATTCATGGATTGAAGGTAGTACGGACTATATCTGGGGAAGTGGTGATGTGCTGATAGAAAACAGTACTTTTTATAACACGGGCAATGGTAGTTTTATTACGGCTTCACGTAGTAACGAAACCGATGCTTATGGGTATGTGATGAAAGACTGTACGATAGACGGTGAGGCAGGTATAACCGCTTTTTCTTTCGGACGTCAGCAATCAACTTCTGCGAAGGCGGTTTTCATTAACACTGCTTTGAAGATGGATATTATAGACGGTCATTGGACTGCGGGTAGCGCAGCGCCTGCTCTTTTTGGCGAATATAATACGGTTGATAAAAATAATCAGGTAATTTCAACAGGAGATATGACAGTTGGTAGCGGCAGCAGTCAGTTTACTGCAAAAGTTCTTTCTGCAGATGAAGCTGCCGGATATACTTATGAGAACATCATTGCCAGAGAGGGATGGAATCCGAAACAGTATATGCAGACCCCAGGCACTACTATGGCTACCTTGGATGGTACTACTTTAAGTTGGAATGCAATAGACGGAGCTGCAGGTTATCTTATTTTTGTGAATGGCGTCTATTTGGCACAGACTACCGAAACTTCGGTATCTGTTACGACTGCTGCTGACGGGGTATACACAGTCAGGGGAGTAGGACATTACGGAAGCATCAGTGCTGAATAATTGTTTTATAAAAGCCGGTAAATC
>OGXM01000902.1_pt1 | contig 17763 bp, 10 predicted proteins | sample 1576271 | NCBI WGS metagenome assembly OGXM01 (sample SAMEA3541579, study PRJEB24748) | human gut metagenome | biome: human gut; feature: human-associated habitat; material: faeces | place: China | collected 2012 | reverse complement strand
TGGTGCGGTCCTTGCGGTAGTGGTCCACGCTGTACTTGCGCGCGGCCTTAATGGCGCACAGAGCTATGGCTGGCTTGGATGGGCGAAGAATGGTGAGACTGCCGGAACAAGCGGCATGGCAAAACGTTTAGAGGCAATCCAGATTAAGCTTGTGCCAAAGAACAGTGATACCAGTCAGTTTGAGGATGGAAAGAAAGCCTATATCAAAGGGACGCCAACTGCGAACTACTCAACACAGGCACAGGAAGTTCTGGCACAGTGTAATGCACAGCGGCAGGCAAATGGTATTGCGGCACTTTCCTTAGATCCAGAGCTTACAAAAGCAGCCAATATCCGGGCGCAGGAGATTGCAACCTTGTTTTCCCATACACGTCCAGATGGAAGAAAATGTTTTACCGTGTTAGATCAGATCGGGTATTCCTATTGGTCGGCGGGAGAGAATATTGCGGCGGGATACGGAAATTCTTCTGCTGTAATGAATGGTTGGATGAATTCGCCGGGACATCGGAGCAACATCCTCAATGCCGGTTTTAAGAGACTGGGTGTTGGTTATGTGTATATTCCGAATTCAGAATATGGATATTACTGGGTACAGATTTTCTCGAATTAGAATTTAGAATCAGAATTAAAAAGAGAGTCCAAATCGTTGAGATATGGACTCTCTTTTTTTCGTTGTATTAAAGTGTATAGCCGTTTTTCTCCAGCAATGCGCGGGCAGTATCGACGGAATCAACTCCTGTGCTGTTCTTGACTGGCGCAAATTCATGCTCGCGGTCGACCTCGAAGATCAGACAGTCGTCCATCTCGTGGATCAGATCGAGAGCCAATGTCTCAAATTTAAATGCATTTGGCTCTGCCGGGGTAACCGGATTACCGGATTCGTCCACGTAAGGAACCTTTTTCTTTACTATATGCAACGGCATGGATTTATCCAAAGTTTCCTTCAATCTCTGGATTGGGAACAGATAGTTCAGGATAGCTCCAAATCCGTAGGCAAGACTGCCATCTGGCAGACGCTTGTTCAACATATCATCAGTCATTTCGTAATACTCGATAATATGTGGCTTGCCATCTTCCTTGCACATGACACCAACTTTTTCTTCCGGACACGCTTTGCGGACAACCTTTGCTCCACTCATCTTTCCACTGTCGATGGTTGCACCTAAGAATACCGGATCGGCAATCCGCTGCAATACATTGTCCACAGAAAATACATTGATCCATTCCAGATTGGATTCAAAAATTCCTTCCAGAAGTCCAGCTTTGTGCATAGAAGAGAACCAACCGCCGTTTCCGTTTGGAGACAGGGCAAGCTCGTATTTGGATTTCAACAGAATCTTTCCGTTAAAGTCCGTAGCCGGGTTCAATTCCTGTACAAAGAAATGTACATAAGCTGGGTTATAACCAAAATAATCATGTGCTTCAAAGAAAGTCACAGTATCCTGATAGTTAATGTTGCTCGTCATAATATAAAGCGGAATCCATGCATCTGCAGCACGCACGATGTCTAACGTGTGCTCAATCAAAAGCTGGAAGATGTAGAGTTCCTTTGTAATACCAACATTGAAACAGCCTTTTGGTTTGTCGAAACCAAGACGAGTGCCCTGTCCTCCGGCGAGAAGCAAAAGGCAAAGCTTTCCTTCCTTGATTGCCTGCAAGCCGATAGAACGATAACGTTCTGAATCTGCCTGGATCTTATCCAGATGCAGTGCATCGATCTCCTCAATCATGGTATCTTCTTTTTTCTTGTCGTTGTGAAATGCCTGTTCAAATCCCCAGTCAACTGCATCGATCTGTGAAAATAAGATTTGCTTTTCATCATCATTTAACTGGTCGAGAAAGCGTAATAGATGTACCTGTTGCTTCCCCTCCAATATGTTCTTTCGTTCCTTAAAATTCATATATTCAAATAAATTCCTTCCATAATATAGTAGTCAAAATTTAATTTAGTATAGCATAGGCATACTTTGTTTACAACAGTCAAAATATGAAAGTTTTTTGAAAAATTAGCAAATAAGGAAAAAGAATATTGTAATTTTATGAAGAATCATGTATGATAGGTAAATAGTTTGGTTTAGAAAAAACACAAAGATGGAAGGATAAGAATATGAGCAGGAAAAAGGCAGGCATGAGTGCAAATGCCAAATGGGGAATTGCATTTCTGATTGAAATCGTTGTTATGTTTTTTATGGTTGTCGGATATTTATTCTTTTATGCAAATCGAAAATTAGACAACATTAACCGCCCGACAAATTGGGATGACAGTAAAGAAAATTTGGATATTAATGAAGATGCGAATGAGGCACAGAAGGGATATCGGACAATTGCATTGTTTGGTATCGACTCTAGAAGCACAACTTCCATGGCGGAAGGAAACCGAAGTGACTCTATCATTATCGCAAGTATTAACAATGATACAAAGGAAGTAAAGCTTGCTTCAGTATATCGTGATTCCCTGCTGCAGGTAGATTATGATGGCGGTATCACGACGAAGATTACACATGCATATGCATATGGTGGTCCAGAGATGGCAGTCCGTGCATTGAATGCAAACCTGGATTTAGAGATTACAGATTTCGTAACGGTTAACTTTACAGCGTTGGCACAGGCGATTGATGATCTGGGTGGAATTACGATCGATGTCCGTGAAGCAGAGCTTGAGATGCTGAATGCATGTATTACAGAGCAGATTGGTATTTCCGGCGAATATTCTGATGGTGTATTTTCAGCAGGTACACAGTTGCTGAATGGTACACAGGCAACTGGCTGGGCACGTATCCGTAGTACAGATCAGGGAGATATCACCCGTACAGAGAGACAGAGAACCGTTATTGCGAAGATGATTCAGAAGGCAAAGAGTTCCGATTTGTCAACCATCAATGATATTATTGATGATGTATTCCCAAACATTTATACAAGCTTGACAAAGAAAGAGCTGATGAGTCTTGCAAAGGATATGTTTGATTATAACCTTGGAGATACAATCGGATTCCCGATGGCATATGCACCAGTCACAACAGATGCAAAGGGTGCCGTACTTGTTCCTGCAGATCTGACAACGAATGTATCCGCATTGCATGAGTTCCTGTTCGGAACACAGGATTACACGCCGACCTCTAAAGTACAAGGCATTAGTTCTTCCCTTCAGAGTGAGACGGGAGTTGGAGCACAGGAGATTGATTTGAATATCTTCAATCCGCCGACCGAATAAAGTTATTATTTTGAAACGTATTATATATAGAAGAAACGCATTTTTTACAGAATACTGTGAGGGATGCGTTTCTTTTTTTGTATAAGTGATTATTCAGAAGTGCATGTATTCTGAAATGATAGTGAAAAAACTTCGTGAAAATATGGATTTGCTTGTTATTTTCCACAAAAATACAAAAAATGGTTTACATTTCGAATAAAGTGTTGTATTATAGGCGCATGAGTTGAGAAAACAAAGTGAAAAATGTGTTTTACTTGATTTTCGTCAGCACAAGATTTTTCGAGAAAGGAAAGACAAGCATGACGCAGATAAGAGATGAAAGAGCGCATATCGCAGAACAGGGCATGTATGATAGCAGCTTTGAACATGATAACTGCGGTATTGGTGCAGTAGTAAACATTAAGGGTATTAAGACACACAAGACAGTCAGCGATGCACTTCGGATTGTGGAGAATCTGGAACATCGTGCCGGTAAGGATGCAGAAGGAAAGACCGGTGACGGTGTTGGTATATTGCTTCAGATCTCACACAAGTTCTTCAAGAAGGCAGCAAAGGAGCTTGGCGTGGAGCTTGGAGAGGAACGTGATTATGGTATTGGTATGTTCTTCTTCCCACAGAATGAGCTTCAGCGTAAGCAGGCAATGAAGATGTTCGAGATCATCGTGGAGAAGGAAGGACTGGAATTCCTCTGCTGGAGAAAAGTTCCGACGAATCCGGGAATCCTTGGACATAAGGCTGTCGCTGTTATGCCATATATTATGCAGGCATTTGTGAAGCGTCCAAAGAACGTGGAGCGTGGACTTGATTTTGACCGGAAGCTGTTCGTAGTACGCCGAGTATTTGAGCAGTCAAATGAGGATACGTATGTTCCATCTCTTTCAAGTCGTACGATCGTATATAAAGGAATGTTTCTGGTAGGCGAGCTTCGCTTGTTCTATCAGGATCTGCAGGATGAGGATTATGAGTCAGCCATTGGTCTGGTACATTCCAGATTCTCAACGAACACAACACCGAGCTGGCTGCGTGCGCATCCATATCGTTTCCTTGTTCACAATGGTGAGATCAATACAATCCGTGGTAACGAAGACCGTATGATTGCCCGCGAGGAGACAATGGATTCCGAGTATTTCAAAGGAGAGTTCCACAAGATTACACCAGTACTTGATCCGGATGGTTCCGATTCTGCAAGACTGGACAATGCGCTGGAGTTCTTCGTTATGAACGGAATGCCGCTTCCACTTGCAGTTATGATCCTGATTCCGGAGCCTTGGGATTCCAATAAATATATGCCGAAGGCAAAGCGTGATTTCTATCAGTATTACGCAACGATGATGGAGCCTTGGGATGGACCAGCATCCATGCTCTTTACCGATGGCGATTACATGGGAGCCGTGCTTGACCGTAACGGACTTCGTCCTTCCCGTTATTATATTACCGATGATGATTATCTGATTCTTTCTTCCGAGGTCGGTGTTTTGGATATTGAGCCGGAACATGTAGTGATGAAGGATCGTTTACGTCCGGGTAAGATGCTTCTCGTCGATACGAAGGCAGGAAAGCTGATCTCGGATGATGAGCTGAAAAATCAGTATGCAAATGCACAGCCATATGGTGAATGGCTCGACAGCAATCTGACATATCTGACCGATATTCCAATTCCAAATGAGCGTGTGCCGGAGCTTTCCAACGAGGAGAGAAGCCGTCTGCAGAAAGCATTTGGTTATACCTACGAGGAGTTTAAGACAGCAATTCTTCCAATGGCACAGAATGGAGCAGAGGCGATCGCAGCAATGGGTGATGATACCCCGCTTGCGGTGCTTTCCAACCAGAAGCTTCCGTTGTTTAACTATTTCCATCAGTTGTTTGCGCAGGTAACGAACCCGCCAATCGATGCGATCCGTGAGGAGATCGTCACATCGACGACGGTTTACCTTGGACGTGATGGTAATATCCTCGAAGAAAAGCCGGAGAACTGCCGCGTGCTTCGCATCAACAATCCGATTCTGACGAATACGGATATGTTGAAGATCAAGAATCTGAATACAGAGAACTTGAAGGCAGCCGTTGTGCCAATTACTTATTATAAGAATACATCCTTAGAGAAGGCAATCGACCGTATCTTCGTCGAGGCAGATAAGTTCTTCCGTGATGGAGCCAATATCCTGATCTTATCTGACCGAGGTGTCGATGAAAACCACGTAGCGATTCCGTCTCTGCTTGCAGTATCTGCGATGCAGCAGCATCTGGTTCGGACGAAGAAGCGTACTTCCGTTGCATTGGTTATCGAGAGCGCAGAACCACGTGAGGTACATCATTTTGCAACGTTGCTTGGTTATGGTGCTTGTGCAATCAACCCATATCTGGCAATCGATACGATCAAGGACATGGTTGATACGCATTTCCTGAACAAGGATTTCTATGCGGCAGTCAATGATTACAACAGCGCAGTCCTGCATGGTATCGTAAAGATCGCATCGAAGATGGGTATTTCTACGGTGCAGTCTTATCAGGGGTCACAGATCTTCGAGGCAGTCGGACTGTCCGAGGAATTTGTAAAGAAATATTTCACGAACACGGTAAGCCGTGTCGGTGGTATCGGAATTAAAGATATCCAGCGCCATGTGGAGGAACTGCATAATTCTGCATTTGATCCACTTGGATTGTATACGAACCTGAGCCTGGAGAGTATCGGAAGCCACAAGATGCGAAGCGGGAAAGAGGAGCATCTGTATAATCCGAACACGATTCATCTTCTGCAGCAGGCAACATGGACAGACAACTATGATCTGTTCAAACAGTATTCTGCAGCGATTGATGATGAAGAAAAAGCGTTCCATCTGCGTGGACTGATGGAGTTTAATTATCCGGAAAATGGTGGAATCCCGATCGATCAGGTAGAGCCGGTTGATTCCATTGTAAAGAGATTTAAAACAGGTGCCATGTCTTATGGATCCATTTCGCAGGAGGCACATGAGTGTATGGCAATCGCCATGAACCGTCTCGGCGGCAAGTCCAATTCCGGTGAGGGTGGCGAGAGCTTGGAACGTATGCGTGGAAGCAAGGACGGCGTGAATCGTTGTTCTGCGATTAAACAGGTTGCTTCCGGTCGATTCGGTGTTACATCCGAATATCTGACAAGTGCGAAAGAGATTCAGATTAAGATGGCACAGGGTGCGAAGCCGGGTGAAGGTGGACATTTGCCGGGCGGAAAGGTATATCCTTGGATCGCCAAGACCAGACATTCAACGCCGGGCGTAGGTCTGATCTCACCACCGCCACATCACGATATCTATTCGATCGAGGATCTGGCACAGTTGATCTATGATTGTAAAAATGCAAATACAGATGCACGTATCTCCGTAAAGCTTGTATCCGAAGCTGGTGTCGGCACGATTGCTGCTGGTGTTGCAAAGGCGGGCGCACAGGTTATTCTGATCTCCGGTTATGATGGTGGTACGGGCGCTGCTCCGGCAAATTCCATCCATCATGCAGGACTTCCTTGGGAGCTTGGTCTGGCTGAGACACACCAGACGCTTATTATGAACGATCTTCGTAACAAGGTAATTCTTGAGACCGATGGTAAGCTGATGACCGGCCGTGATATTGCAATCGCGGCAATCCTTGGTGCGGAGGAGTTCGGATTTGCGACAGCACCGCTTGTAACAATGGGCTGTGTCATGATGCGTGTATGTAATCTGGATACCTGTCCGGTCGGCGTGGCTACACAGAACCCGGAGCTTCGCAAACGGTTCAAGGGTAAGCCGGAATATGTCATGAATTTCATGCGGTTTGCAGCACAGGAGCTTCGTGAATATATGGCAAAGCTTGGCGTGCGTACGGTGGATGAGCTGGTAGGAAGAACAGACCTGATCAAGGCCGGCAAGATGGCTGAGGAATATAATGTTGATCTGTCCCGTATCATAGACAATCCGTTTGCGAATGATGCACAGAGTAAGATCAGCTATGCAAATAAGAATCCTTATAACTTCGAACTTGAGAAGACGGTCGATGAGACGGTTCTTATGAAGAAGCTTGGACCTGCGCTTGAGAAGAAGCAGAAGAAGACCATCGAGATCGATGTATCGAATATCAATCGTTCACTCGGTACGATCTTCGGTTCTGAGATTACGAAGAAATATGGAACAACTCTGGATGAGGATACATTTGTTGTCAAATGCCACGGCAGCGGTGGACAGAGTTTCGGTGCATTTATCCCGAAGGGACTCACACTGGAACTGGTTGGCGACAGCAACGATTATATCGGTAAGGGACTTTCCGGTGGTAAGATCATCGTCTACCCACAGGATGGTATCCGCTATGATGCATCCGAGAATATCATCGTCGGAAATGTTGCACTCTATGGAGCAACTTCCGGTAAGGCATTCATCAACGGTGTTGCCGGTGAGCGTTTTGCTGTTCGTAACTCCGGTGCAACGGCAGTTGTGGAGGGCGTCGGCGAGCATGGCTGCGAGTACATGACAGGTGGCCGTGTCGTGATCCTTGGACCAACCGGCAAGAACTTCGCGGCTGGTATGAGCGGCGGTATCGCATATGTACTTGATATGGACAGCGACCTTTACATGAAGCTCAACAAGCAGATGGTCGAGGTTGAGTCTGTCATTGATAAATACGATGTTATGGAATTAAAGGACATGATCGTGGAGCATGTTCAGTGTACGAATTCCAAGCGCGGCAAGGAAGTACTCGAGCATTTCGAGGAGTACCTGCCGAAATTTAAGAAGATTATCCCACATGATTACAAGAAGATGATGTCGACGATCGGTCAGATGGAGGTCAAGGGACTTTCCAGCGAGCAGGCGTTGATCGAAGCATTCTATGCAATCAAGAATCATTAAGAGAGAGGAGCGTATGACTTATGGGAAAAAGTACAGGATTTATGGAGTATGAAAGACAGACCAGCAAGGAAGTACCACCTCTTGAGCGCATAAAGAATTTTAACGAGTTTCACGAGCCGCTTTCAATGGAAGAACAGCGCAAACAGGCGGCACGTTGTATGGACTGTGGTGTGCCGTTTTGCCAGTATGGCAAGATGATTGCCGGTATGGCGTCCGGTTGTCCGCTGAATAACCTCGTGCCGGAGTGGAATGATAATGTGTATACAGGAAATATGGAGATGGCGTATAAGCGTCTCTCCAAGACGAATAACTTCCCGGAATTTACAAGCCGTGTCTGCCCGGCACTCTGTGAGGCAGCATGTACCTGTAATATCAACGGAGATCCAGTCTGCACGAAGGAAAATGAGCGGAGCATTATCGAAAATGCTTACGAGAAGGGCTATGTGAACTGTGAGCCGCCAAAAGTACGGAGTGGAAAGCGTGTTGCCATCGTTGGTTCGGGTCCATCCGGTCTTGCAGCCGCCGATCAGTTGAACCGCAGAGGACATCAGGTAACGGTATTTGAGCGTAGTGACCGTCTCGGTGGACTTCTGATGTATGGTATTCCGAACATGAAGCTGGAGAAGCAGATTATCGACCGTAAGATCGACTGTCTGAAGAAGACGGGCATCGAGTTCGTGACCGGAACAGAAATTGCAAATGGAAAGAACAACCAGAATCCGGCAGTTGCCAAGGGTGATGAGATGGCAGGTTATCTGACCGATGCCAAGGTGAAGAACGTAAAGGCGGAGAAGCTGTTGGAGGAATACGACGCAGTTGTCCTTGCGTGTGGCGCATCAAATCCACGTGATATCAAGGTAACCGGACGTGACGCGAAGGGAATCTATTTCGCAGTTGACTTCTTAAAGACAACAACGAGAAGTCTGCTCAATTCAAATTTTGCAGATGGAAAATATGTCAGTGCCAAGGGTAAAAAGGTGCTTGTCATCGGTGGTGGTGATACTGGAAATGACTGTGTCGGAACATCCATCCGCCAGGGTGCGGTTGCAGTGACACAGCTGGAGATGATGCCGAAGCTTCCAGAGACACGTGCAGCAAATAACCCATGGCCGGAGTGGCCGAGAGTCCTGAAGACGGATTATGGTCAGCAGGAGGCAATCGCGAAGTTTGGACGCGATCCACGTATCTATGAGACAACCGTAAAAGAGATCGTGAAGAACAAGGATGGTCAGGTCTGTGCAGCAAAATGTGTGAAGCTTGCATGGGAGAAGGATCCAGAGACTGGACGTATGAACATGAAGGAAATCCCGGACAGCGAGTACACGATTGAGTGTGATCTGATTTTGATTGCAGCCGGATTCCTCGGTACACAGAAATATGTGGCAGATGCGTTCGGTGTGAAGCTGAATGCGCGCACGAATGTGGAGACAGCTCCGGGCGAGCACAAGACGAATGTGGACAAGGTGTACACATGTGGCGATATGCACCGTGGACAGTCGCTGGTTGTATGGGCGATCCGCGAGGGACGTGACGCAGCGAAGGAAGTTGACACATTCCTCAACGGCTACTCAAATGATTTCTAGAGGCATGTTTGCCAACCTATGAAAATTTAATAAGAATTGCACACAGTAATATAAAGCCATCTACAGACGCGCTTTCGCTCACTTCCGCACATAACAGACACTAAGCTCTGGAGAAACAATTTTTCAAATTGTCCCTCCAATCGCTAAGTGCTGATGTGCTCCAATGGTCTGTTGATGGCTTATATTATGTGTGCAATTCATGTTACCGTATTGAAGTTGGCAAACATGCATGAACACATTCTCATTTATGATTGTGCGGACGTGCCAATTCTATTCAGAATGAGTGCCACAACCTTGAAGTATGGAGAAGATATAGAATTATTAGTGCGGTTTATGCGCATCTGTCCCCTTAAGGTCTGGGTATGAGAAAACCCGTATAAAAATTGGCAAGTGATAATCGTGCAGGAAGCGATATGTTTGTAACCTAGAATTACTTAGTGTTCTTTTGATACATAAGCAATACCTGAACACGACGTTCAGGTAAGCCGCCACTGAGCCACGGATGGCGAATTGGCGGCGGTTGCGTATTAAGCATATATCTTAATTAAGAACACTTAGTAATTCTTGGTTGAAATACATTGCTTCTGCATGATATCACTTGCCAATCTATTATACGGGTTTTACTTCCCATAAACCTTCGTCAGATGCGAAACATCCAAATAGTCCGCGATGCCGTCCGCGTAGTCCGTTGGAACTTCCCCGGCGACGAGCGGTTTCAGATACGCAATCATTTCTGCGGTCACGTCGTGGTGGTCAGGCGTGATCCAGGAGACAGGCACTTCCTTTGCCTGATTTGCAACTTCACTGACCGGAGTATTGGAAAGCTCGTAGGTGTATGGAGCATTCGACAGACGATGCAGACTTACCATCTGTGCGCTTTCTCCGTTCTTGGCGAGAACAACCGCATGCTTGCCGGAGAGGAACGACTCCGTTAAGTCTGTCATACTTGCCATGTGTCCGGCACAACGCTGCAGAACATTGACTTCGACGGAACGAACCTTGATGCCGAGCTTTTCCTTTACAAGGTATTCCAGTGTCTTTCCGGCACCGCTCAACTGCGCATGTCCGAACTTGTCAGCGGCAGCATCGGTAGCAGAGATGTAGTTGCCGTCCTTGTCGCGGATACCTTCAGAGACAGCGACGATGACATTCTTGTATTTCTTTACCATTTCCTTTAAGTCTGTGATGAACTGCTCCTTGTCGAAGGCAACCTCCGGCAGATAGATCAGGTGTGGAGCAAGGCTGAATTCATTTCTTGCAAGTACGGAAGCGGCAGTCAGCCAGCCGGCATCCCGTCCCATGATCTCGATGATATTGACACTTTCCAAATCGTAAATATAGGTGTCATAGGCAATCTCACGGATGGAACTTGCAATGTATTTGGCAGCAGAGCCAAAGCCTGGTGTATGGTCTGTCATGATCAGATCGTTGTCGATCGTCTTTGGCACACCGATGATGCGGATATCATTGCCGATGGAAGCCGCGTAAGCAGAGAGCTTGGCAACCGTATCCATGGAATCGTTTCCGCCGATATAGAAGAATGCACCGATGTTCATTTCCTCAAAGATGGAGAAGATTTCTTCGTACATAGAAACGTCGTCCTTCATATCTGGCAGCTTGAACCGGCAGGAACCGAGGTACATGGCTGGTGTGCGTGCAAGCTTCTGGATGAATGCGTCATCCTTGTCTGACAAATCCAGAAAATGTTTCTTCAGCACGCCCTGAATTCCGTGAATCGCACCATAAATTTTATCATATATTCCAAAATCTCTGGCAGCGGCAACAACGCCGGCAAGAGATGCATTGATAGCGGCTGTTGGTCCGCCAGACTGTGCAACGATACAGTTTTTACTCATGATAACTCCTTATTCTACTTTAAATATAATCATTTGGTATCAGACGTAAAGAATGATTTCGATTATAGTTGATTTACGCCATACAAAATTATATTAGCATATTCATACAGGGATAGCAAACCTAAAATCCGCGAATCTATGCATCGTCGAAAAGTGATAAAAAATTCTAAAAAAAACGAGAAATCCAAAAAATTTTATATAATATTCAAAAATTTTCAATTTCAATCAAATCTGATCTTATGTATTATAATGACATAAACAAAAGAAGAGAACTTCAAAAAAAGAAGTTACCCCTCTCTCCCACCTTTTTATGTGACAAAGCTGCGTGATCCATTCTCTCCCCTCTTTTTGGATTTCGCAGCTTTGTGTATAGTTAGACATAATTCGGGATGGGGTGGAAAGCATTTGCCCAATGTGGTATATATATGGTAGAATATGAGATGTTGGAGAATTTCAGCGGATATACGGATAAATATAAAATATGTAAAAGCATTACATATAAAGAAGGAATTAAGAAAGGTGGTACGCAGGCTATGAAGATTTTAGTAACAGGTGGCGCCGGATATATCGGAAGCCATACATGTGTGGAGTTGCTTGAGGCAGGCTATGATGTTGTGATCGTCGATAACCTTTACAATGCAAGCGAGAAGGCAGTTGACCGGATCGGACAGATCACAGGCAAGACGCCGACATTTTATGAGGCAGATATCCGGGATTATGAGAAAATGACAGAGATATTTGCTAAGGAACAGCCAGATACCGTGATTCATTTCGCAGGACTGAAGGCAGTTGGTGAGTCTGTGCGGAAACCATTGGAATATTATGAGAATAACATCGCAGGTACATTGAATCTGTGCAAGGTTATGCGTGAGAATGGCTGTAAGAATATTATCTTCTCATCTTCCGCAACTGTGTACGGCAATCCAGCCTTTATCCCTATCACAGAGGAATGCCCAAAGGGCGTTTGTACAAACCCTTATGGCTGGACAAAGCATATGCTAGAACAGATCCTGACCGATATCCAGTTTGCAGATCCAGAATGGAATGTGATCCTGCTTCGTTACTTCAACCCAATTGGTGCACATAAGAGTGGTCTGATCGGAGAAGATCCAAAGGGTATCCCGAACAATCTGCTTCCGTATGTTGCACAGGTAGCAATCGGCAAGCTTCCTTGTGTGGGTGTGTTTGGCAATGATTACGATACACCGGATGGTACAGGTGTCCGTGATTATATCCATGTTGTTGATCTTGCGAAGGGACATGTGGCAGCGATCAATAAGATCAAGGAGAATCCGGGCGTCAAGATTTATAACCTTGGAACAGGAAAGGGATACAGCGTACTTGATGTGATCCATGCGTTCGGCAAGGCATGTGGCAAGGAGATTCCATATGAGATTAAGCCTCGTCGTGCTGGTGATATTGCAACCTGCTATTCCGATGCAAGCCTTGCAAAGAAGGAGCTTGGATGGGAAGCACAGTATGATATTGATGAGATGTGTGCAGATTCATGGAAGTGGCAGTCTATGAATCCGGATGGCTATAATACACCAGAAAAGTAAAAATTTACTAAAAATATTAAAAAGTAGGAAAGCAACCGTGTTAAGCGGTTGCTTTTTTTGCCTATTCGCGGTACAATTCGTATAATTGTGTGAAAAAATAAGGATTGAATGCCGATATTATAAGTTGGGTTTACTTATATATCGGAGGAATTTGAATGAGAAATAGAACAAACGATAAGAATTAGGGCTTTACATTGAACGCAAAGAACTGTCTGACTGCAGCACAGACAGAGTTCATAGAGTTGTATGCGAAAAATGATACAACAATTATTGGATCCGAAACAAAATAAATTTACTGTAAATGGCGAGCAGATTGATATGCAGTTTTACTTTGCAGCAGCACCAGATAGTAATATGAGTAATAATTGGAATATATTGAAAGATTATTTAAATGTCATGCAATAGTAAAATGAGGGAGATATAGATGGCAGATTTTGCGAAAGAAAATCAATTTACACCCGATCAGCAGGCAGAGATTGATGCAGGCATCAAGGACAACATTGATGTGTCCATCTATGCAAAGCCGGAATTTCTTGCAATTCAGATGCATGAGATTCGGATTGGCCTTGTGGAACAGATACCGGTCTCTTATTATGCGGACAGCCGGTATGATTGGTTTCAGATGGAAGAAATCCGTAAGGGACTGGAGATGTCTTTGGATGTCAGTAAATACGCAGATCCCGAGATCTCTTTTGATAGGATGCGCCAGATTCGGAAAGGGCTGGAAGCAGGCATTGATTTATCGGATAAAAAGAATATGGCTGCGGGGGTTCTGCAGCAGTTAAGAAAGGCGACACTGGAGCATATCGATTTATCTGTATATATCAATAACGGGTTTGATGAAGACCAACTGCATCAGATCCGGTTGGCAAAGAAAAATGGTGTAGATATTGATTCCTATGTGATACCGGATTTCCGGGGAATCTCGATTCGTGAGATTCGATTAGGATTGGAGCATCATATTGATGTGTCTGTGTATGCGAGCAGAGAATACACGTGGCAGCAGATGCGTGAGATCCGGTTAGGACTGGAAAAACATTTGGATGTAGAACAATATAAGAATGTGTTATATTCATGGCAGCAGATGCGTGAGATCCGGTATGGACTCGAAGAAGGCATGGACGTCAGCTATTACCGTAGCTTTATGTACACGGCAAAGCTGATGCGGCAGCGCAGACTGGATCTGCTGGAAAAGACGAAAATGCCGATCCAGAATGTAGAAGCAGTGAAGAAACGATTTTCCTGTTTTGATATGTTGCTTAATCAGAGTGGTATGGAGGCAATCGTCATACTTCCAAATCCGGGAGTTCCGATAGCGCAGGATGAGGTGCTTTCGGCGATTAAGGAGGCAGATATCAAAAAAGGTGTTGACTATGCGGTTGTCAAAGCAATCTGCGATGGTACGACAAGTGGCGATATCGTAACACTGGCAAAAGGCGTGATGCCACAGGCAGGCGCAGATGGCTGGTATGAATTCTTCTTTGATACGAATGTAAAATCCAATCCGGTTTTGATGGAAGATGGTTCCGTGGATTATCAGAATGCAAAATGGTTTGAACTGGTGAAGAAAGGGCAGACGGTTGCTGTCTACCATGAAGCACAGGAGGGAACACCGGGTTATACAATTATGGGAGAATCCCTTGCGACAAAGAAGGGTAAGGAGAAGCCAATCCTGACAGGAAGTGGTTTCCAGATATTGGAAGATAAGAAGACATATATTGCGATGGAAAATGGAAAGATTGAGCTGAAAGATAACCGGCTTGTGATCTCCAGCTTATTAGTGTTAGATGATGTGACATGTTCTACCGGAAATGTTGATTTTGATGGTTCCATCTATGTACGTGGCAATGTTGGACAGGGTGTGAGTATCCATGCGACAAGAGATGTGCTGGTAGATGGATATACCGAATCTTCGGTAATCGAGGCTGGTGGCGATATCATATTGAAAAAGGGTAACAATGCATCCGGACGCGGTTTCCTGCGGGCAAATGGCGATGTGATGGGCATGTTTTTCGAGTCCGCACGCGTATGGGCAGGTGGAAAGGTCAGTGCGAATTATTGTCTGCGGAGTGAGATTCATGCAGGTACCCGGATCGAGATATCAGGACGAAATGGTGTACTTGCTGGAGGACTGGCGCAGGCGCAGAATCTGATACAGGCAACTAACATCGGAAATGAGGCGAGTCTTGCTACACGGCTTGTGCTTGGAAATAAGGACAAAAATGTGCAGATGCAGGTAGACCTGCAGGGCAGGGAGAAAAAGGTTTCACAAGAACTTCGATTATTGCTGAATGCATATCAGGAGTTCCGGAAGAAGTTTGAACCTGTGATACGAAATGTACATCCGACCTATTTAAAACTGGAGGATGCAATTTATACAAAGAAAACAGAATTGGAGGAATTAAAGAAGAGGAAAGACGCAGTGGAAAAAGAACAAAAGAAACAAAAATCTGCGAAGGTAGTCGTTACCGGGAATTTGTATTCCGGTGTCAGCGTGGAGATTAATGGTGTGATTTGGCGTTCAGAACCAATGCGGAACGTGTATCTGGTGAGTAGAGGAAATCGTATCGGATCGGTACGGAATGTGTAAACGAGGGAAAAGCAAATGAGAAATAAAATTTTGGTAGTGGATGATGTTGATATAAACCGCGAGATACTGCGTTCAATCCTGGAAGATGAATATACGATTCTGGAAGCTGAAAATGGAAAACAGGCACTTGAGATTGTAGATCAGGAAGCAAAAAATATGGCTGCAATTCTGTTGGATCTGGTCATGCCGGAGATGGATGGTACGCAGGTGCTGGAAGAGTTGAACCGACGCGGGGTGATCGGAAAGGTTCCGGTTCTGGTTATCAGTGGAGATCATACGGTGGAGGTACAGAAGAAGTGCTTTGAACTTGGAATTTCCGATTTTATTGCGAAGCCATTTAACAATGCGGTTATTAAGCAGAGAGTTAAAAATACAGCCGAATTTTTTGATTATAAATTAAAGCTGGAAGACAAGGTAGCTGAGCAAACGAACGTATTGCGGAAAGCATATCGCACTTTGCAGATCCAGGCAGAGCATCTGCAGAAGAAGAACCAGCAGATCATTGAAATGCTTGGTACGGTTGTCGAGTATCGAAGCACAGAAAGTGGAGAGCATATCCAGCGAGTAAAGGGATACACCCGGATTCTTGCAGAGGCAGTAATGGAGGATTATCCAGAATACGAACTGACAAAGGAGAAGATTGATATCATTGAGTCTGTCAGCGCTTTGCATGATATTGGAAAGATTGCGATTCCAGACCGTATTTTATTGAAGCCAGGCAGACTGACAGCAGAAGAGTTTGAATATATGAAGTCCCATACGATCCGTGGATGTGAACTACTTGATTCCATCAAGGAGGATTGGAACGATGACACGATGAAATATGCGTATGAGATCTGCCGCCATCATCATGAGCGTTATGATGGTAAGGGATATCCAGATGGTTTAGTTGGTGATGAGATTCCAATCTGCGCCCAGCTTGTATCAGTTGCGGATGTATACGATGCACTTGTCAATGAGCGGTGCTACAAGGATGCGTTTTCAAAGGAAGATGCATATCGGATGATTATCACCGGAGAATGTGGTGTATTTTCACCGAAGCTGATGGAGTCGTTTAGAAAGGTACGTCCAGCATTCGAAAAACTTGCCAATAAGAGTTTCCGAAAATAAGAACAAACTTGATAAAAACAAGTAAAATAGCATAAAACACAGAAAAAGAGAAGTGAAAATACGTTTTCGCTTCTCTTTTTCCAGTATAACTTAAAAACATGTGGCGATTTTACATTCTCACTTTATTAAATTAAATAAAAGCTGCATATGCGCTTGATAATCATAAGTAAAATGATGAATTTGCTTGATATAAATATAAATATTGATATTTTGACTGGAAAAAACTGTTTGACAAATTAATTTTATTAAGTATAATGACAACATGTTGAGTAAGGAAAGCTAGCGGACTTAACAAAAAGAAAGAAACAAAAAGAGGAGGAAATGATTATGACAGAAGAAATTATGAATGCGATTTCAAGTGAAGTCTACGGCGTCTGGTTCTTGATCGGTGCGGCACTGGTGTTCTGGATGCAGGCAGGTTTCGCGATGGTGGAGGCAGGATTTACCAGAGCGAAAAATACTGGTAACATCATCATGAAGAACCTGATGGACTTCTGTATCGGTACCGTGATGTTTATCCTGATCGGTTTCGGTTTGTTCTTAGGTGAGGATGTGGCAGGTATCGTTGGTAAGCCTGGATTTGATATCTTCACAAATTATGCAAATTTTGATTGGTCAAACTTCGTATTTAACTTAGTGTTCTGTGCTACGACAGCAACGATCGTATCCGGAGCGATGGCAGAGAGAACAAAGTTCTTATCCTACTGTGTATATTCCGCAGTAATCTCCGCAGTCATATATCCGATTGAAGCACACTGGACATGGGGCGGCGGCTGGTTGTCTAAGATGGGCTTCCACGATTTCGCTGGTTCCAACTGTATCCACATGGTTGGTGGTATCTGTGCCCTGATCGGTGCAGCAATCCTTGGACCACGTATTGGTAAGTTCAAGAAGCAGAAGGATGGAAGCATCAAGGTTGGTGCATTCCCAGGACATAACTTGGCACTTGGTGCACTAGGTGACATCGGAGCCGGAAGTTGGTCCGTTGCCGCTCACCA
>OGXM01000873.1_pt1 | contig 18165 bp, 13 predicted proteins | sample 1576271 | NCBI WGS metagenome assembly OGXM01 (sample SAMEA3541579, study PRJEB24748) | human gut metagenome | biome: human gut; feature: human-associated habitat; material: faeces | place: China | collected 2012 | reverse complement strand
GACGAATTTCAAAGTATCAGCTTTCAGCTTCCAAAGTATCAAATTGATACTTTGGTGAAATCCCAAAGTGCCAGCACGGTGGTTCCAAAGTGCCAAATTGGCACTTTGGAGATGTGCTTATATCAAATGCTAAATGAATTAACAAAAATCGAGGGAGACTGCTTATGAAATCAAATTTTGATTTTCTGAATCGATACTGGCCTGCATTGGCACAGATCGGCGCAACCGCAGAAACCTATGTCTATTCTGATCCCAATGCCTGTATCTATAAACTCGGAATGTTTGCTGAGCGCTTAGTACAGGAAATACTTGCTTTTGAACACATTGCGGAGCCGGCTGTTGACAACACCCACGCAAATCGAATTCGTATTTTGAAGCGAGCCGGTTTATTGCCGCACGAAATTGACAACACGCTATATGTTCTTCGCAAGACAAGAAACTCGGCCGTACATACCGGTACGGACTCCGTGGACGAAGCAAAGACATTGCTATCCTTGACATACAATCTTGCTGTTTGGTTTATGGAAACCTATGGAGACTGGGGATATATTGCGCCTGAGTTCGTTATGCCGAGCGAGACCACGCACGAAGATTTGGAATCCGTTATTGCCGAGCAGGAAAGGAAAATCGAGGGATTGACGAAGCAACTGGCCGTGGTCAAGACCGCCGCTTCGGGCAAAACGCAGAAGGAGCGCGCAAGGCGGTCAGAATCTGTCTCCGCTATGATGAATTGGAATGAGGCGCAGACCAGATGCTTGATTGACGAGCAGCTTCGTCTTTCTGGTTGGGAAGCTGATACGCAGAACCTGCGCTACAGCAAAGGAACGCGTCCTGTAAAGGGGAGAAATATTGCCATCAGCGAATGGCCTACCAATTCGGCCTTTTACAAAAACGGGTATGCGGATTATGCATTCTTCGTTGGCGAGAAGCTCGTAGCATTGATGGATGCAAAAAAGATGTCGGAAGATGTGGCATCTACCATCGATGTGCAGGTAAAGGACTATGCTTCACATATTAAGCCGGAGGATATTCCACATACGGTTGGAAACTGGAATGGTTATCAGGTCCCCTTCCTCTTTGCTTCAAATGGCAGGGCGTATTTAGAGCAGCTGCGGACGAAGTCTGGTATTTGGTTTTTGGATGTCCGGGAACAGGAAAATCAACCGTATCCTATTCGGAACTGGTTTAGCCCAAGTGACCTGATGGAAAAACTTGGTCAGAATACAGCGGCGGCCAATCAAGCGCTGGCTGCAGCAGATAATTCGTTTATGACAGATCCTAATGGGTTGAATCTGCGCGACTACCAGATCAAGGCCATTGATAAGGCAACAGAGGCAATCGTTGACGGCAAGAGAACGGCCTTGCTTGCAATGGCCACCGGAACGGGCAAAACCCGTACTGTTCTGGGACTTATCTACAAGATGCTGGAATCCAAGCGTTTCCGTCGTATTCTTTTCCTTGTGGATCGAGTGTCCCTCGGTGAGCAGGCAATGGACACCTTCAAAGATGTCAAGCTGAAGGAACTGCTGACGCTGGACAAAATATATGAGATCAAGGCGATCGATGACAACATCATCAATCTGGAAACCAAGGTCAGCATTTCAACGGTGCAGGGGCTTTTGAAACGCACGATTCTGGCAGAAGAACCGGATTTGATGCCCGGTGCATTTGATTTGATTATTGTGGACGAAGCCCACCGAGGCTATATTCTTGACCGTGAAATGACGGAAGAAGAAATCCTCTACGATAATCAGGATGATTATATGAGCAAGTACAAGCAGGTTATCGAATATTTCGATGCGGTGAAAGTTGCCTTGACTGCTACGCCCGCCCTGCACACGACCGAGATTTTCGGGGAGCCGGTCTATACCTACAGCTACCGTGAGGCGGTTATCGATGGCTGGCTGGTGGATCACGATCCTCCGTATCTGATTAATACGGATTTCATTGAAAATGACGCACAGTTCAAGAAGGGTGAAACCTTGGCGCAATATGACCCCAACACCAATGAACTTTTGAACGGTGCAGTTTTGGACGATGAAATGGATTTCGATGTGTCGGAGTTCAACCGCAAAATTGTTCTGCCGGATCATACCCGCAAGGTGCTGGAAGAAGTTTCGACCTACCTGAATCCGGAAAGTGGAGAAAAGACGCTGATTTTTGCGGTGAATGATGCACACGCTGACCGTATTGTGGATACGCTCCGAGAAATTTACAAGCCCTATGGCATTTCCAATGATGCCATTATGAAAATCACGGGCAAAACTGCCGGCGGCAACAAAAAGAAGATTTTGCAGGTGATCAAGCAGTTCAAGAACAACCAGTACCCCAACATTGCCGTAACAGTCGACCTGCTGACTACCGGAATCGATGTGCCGGCAATTTGCAATTTGGTGTTTATGCGCAAGATCAACAGCCGGATCCTCTTTGAGCAGATGCTGGGACGCGCTACTCGCCTTTGCCCGGAAATCGGAAAGACGCACTTCAATATCTTCGATGCAGTTCGCGTGTACGAGGACTTGGACGACACTTCCAATATGAAGTCAGTCTCCGTCAGCAAATCAATGGCTGAATTGTTGGAGGATTTGTTCCGTCCGGGTGAGGCCAGCAAGCAGCCTGTCAAAGATCGCATTTTGGCAAGATTGCAGCGTAAGAGCAACAATCTGACCGATGAGCAAAAGTATGATGTATCCGAGCGTTTAGGCGGAAAAACAATTCGGGAATATGCGAAGGAATTGAAAAGCTGTACAGAGGAAGCTTTTGTGCGACGCTGCCGGGAGGATAAGGATTTCCTGCTTTGGTTTGACAACCTGAAGGGCAAAAAGCGCGGACATTACTATTCCGAAAAGGAAGATACTCTTTTGGAAACGACCCGCGGCTATGGTGACACGGAAAAACCGCAGGATTATCTGGACTCTTTTGTGGCCTATGTTAATGAGAACAAAGACCGTATCGAAGCGATCCGCATAGCCTGCACCCGCCCCAGCGATATGACCCGGGCGCAGCTTCGGGAGTTAAAGCTGGAACTGGATAAGGAGAATTTCACCGAGAGCAGCTTGAATGAAGCGGCTAGTGCGGTGAGCAATGAACGGATCGTGGCAGACATTATCGCCTTTGTCCGTCGGGCTGTACTTAAAACGCCGCTTGTAAACCACGATGACCGCGTGAAAATGGCCTTTTCTAAACTGATTTCGGCGCATCACTTTAACAAAATGCAGCTGGATCTGCTGGAAAAGATCAAGGTATATATGCTTCACGAGAGCATCCTCAATACCGAGACCTTTGAGGCACCGGCGTTCAAGATGGATGGCGGTTTCGCACGCTTTAACAAGAAGTTTGGCGGGCAGCTTGCGGAGATCATCCGCGAGATCAACACTTATATTTACGAAGGAGCAGCTTAAATGAGCACGCAAGATATTGTACAGAAACTTTGGAACCTCTGCAATGTGCTGCGGGATGACGGTATTACTTATCACCAGTATGTGACAGAGCTGACCTACATTCTGTTTTTGAAAATGGCCGATGAGACCGGTGCAGATAAGGATATTCCCGAAGCATATCGTTGGGGCTCTTTGACCAGCCGTTCCGGCATTGACCTGAAAAAGCACTACTATACGCTGCTCAGCAAGCTGGGCGAAGAATCCGTTGGCCGCGCGGCGCAGATTTACGCCAACGCATCCTCCAGCATCGAGGAGCCGAAAAATCTCGAAAAAATCATCACGGAAATTGATAAGCTGGACTGGTATGAGGCCAAAGAGGAAGGTCTGGGCGACCTGTATGAAGGACTCTTGGAGAAAAATGCCAATGAGAAGAAGTCCGGTGCCGGTCAGTACTTCACCCCTCGTGTGCTGATCGATGTGATGACGGAGCTCATCAAACCCCAGCTAGGCGACAAGTGCTTTGACCCGGCCTGCGGTACTTTTGGATTTATGATTGCAGCCAACCGCTATGTCAATGCGCATAACGATGTGTATGCGCTCTCTGACCGTCAGGCAGATTTCCAGCAGAACAAAGCGTTCAACGGTGTGGAGCTGGTGCACGAAACCCATCGCTTGGCATTGATGAATGCCTATCTGCACAATATGAATGCCAATATCATATTGGGAAATTCCCTTGCACAAAGCGCCAAGGGGCTGAAAGATTTTGATGTTATTCTGACCAATCCGCCCTTCGGCACGAAAAAGGGCGGTGAGTTCGCCGCCAGAGACGATATTTCTTTCCGGACCTCCAACAAGCAGCTGAACTTCTTGCAGGTGATCTATCGCAGCCTGAAGGCGGACGGCAAGGCCCGCTGCGCCGTGGTGCTGCCGGATAATGTGTTGTTTGCTGCCGGTGACGGTGCCAGCGTGCGCCGGGAACTGATGAATTTCTGCAATCTGCATACCATTCTGCGTCTGCCTACCGGCATTTTCTATGCACAGGGCGTCAAGACCAATGTGCTGTTCTTTACCCGCGGGACAACCGAGCAGGATAACACCACCGAGGTTGCGTTCTACGATATGCGCACCAATATGGACAGCTTTGGTAAGACCCGGCAGCTGCGCAAGAGTGATTTCGACGAGTTTGTGGCAGGGTATGAAGACCCATCCAAGCGCACGGGCGAGCGCTGGAGCAGATTCACTCGTGAGGAGATCGCCAAGAATCCGGACGATAGTCTTGACCTTGGCTTGATCCGCGACGACTCCATCGTGGATTATGACGATCTTCCTGACCCTGTAGAAAGCGGCGAGGAAGCGATTGCAAATTTGGAAGAGGCTGTCGATCTGCTGAAAAGTGTTGTGCGTGAGCTTCGTGCTCTGACGGAGGAGAAGTGATGGCAAGAGCAAAAAAAGAAGCCGCCCTCACGCCCGAAGAGCGTTTGCAGGCGGCCTTGGTGCCGGATTGGGAGTGGCCGTATAAATTGCCGGAGAATTGGTGCTGGGTGCGTTTGTATTCATTAGCACATATTATTTCAAAGGGGACTACACCCAAAGGGGGCAAAGATGCATATGTTGAGAAAGGAATACGGTTTCTTCGAATTGAAAACATAAATGAGGACGGAAGTATTTCCCACGAAAATATTAAGCACATTACTGAGGAAATGCATACGGGATTTCTGAGGCGATCGATTTTGTGCAAAGATGATATATTGATTTCAATAGCTGGAACCTTGGGAAAAACCGGAATTGTTGGAGAGGCTGATTTGCCACTAAATACGAATCAAGCTATTTCTTTTGTTCGGTTAATACGGGGGAATTTATTGCCGCAGTATATCAAAATGTCTATAGATAATCCTAAGACGCAGGATATGTTGATTTCACAGACAAAAGTGACATCGATCCCTAATTTAACACTTGAGATAATTGGAAATTGCGCCATCCCGCTTGCTCCTCTTGCTGAGCAGCAGCGTATTGTTGACCGCATTGAAAGCCTGTTTGCCAAGCTGGATGAGGCAAAGGAAAAGGCACAGGCCGTGGTGGATAGCTTTGAAACCCGCAAAGCCGTTATTCTCCATAAGGCCTTCACCGGGGAACTGACTGCGAAATGGCGAGAAGAGCACGGCGTGGGGATGGATAGTTGGAGGTGGATACCGTTAAAAAAAAGTGGCTCATGGTATGGTGGAGGTACACCAAGCATGAGCCGTTCCGAATATTGGGAAAACGGAACGTTACTATGGGTTACAGCTAAAGACATGAAAAGTGATTTGATCGAAGATACACTTATGCACACAAACATGTTTGGCGTAGAGAATTCTTCTGCAAACTATATTGCACAACCAGCAGTATTGTTTGTCATGCGCAGCGGGATACTGCGCAGAACGTTTCCTGTCTGCATGGTAAAAAAGCCTTTTACAGTAAATCAGGACATAAAAGCACTTGTCCCAACCGATAATATCGATCTCGAGTACCTTTTCTGGGGATGCAAAGCTAACGAAAAACGAATATTAGAAAGCTGCATGAAGAATGGAACGACTGTTGAAAGTATAAATTCTGCCGCATTGCGTGATTTTGAAATTCCTATTGCAGGTAGTAACGAGCAAATCGAAATCGTTCGTATCCTTGATGCTTTCTTTGCCAAGGAACAACAGACTAAAGAAGCCGCTGAAGCAGTCCTTGACCGGATTGACCTGATGAAAAAATCCATTCTCGCCCGTGCTTTTCGCGGTGAACTGGGTACGAATGACCCAAGCGAGGAGAGTGCGGTGGAATTGCTGAAAGAAATAATAAGGAGAGGATAAATATGGCACTCACAACATCATATTTAACAAGCACCAAGAACTTTGAAGGAATAATGAATTCTATTTTGGGCGCGCGGGCACCAGAGAGATTTACGAATAAGTTTCTTGAGGATTTGGGATATAAAAGCAGCAATGATCGGCTGATTACGGGGGTTCTCAAAGCTCTTGGACTGCTGACTGACGCAGGTGAGCCAACACAGCGTTACTATGATTTTTTGGATCAATCCCAGTCAAAGAAGATTATTGCCATCGGAATTCAAGAAGCTTACGAGGATTTATTCAACCTCAATAAAGAGGCACAAAAACTCTCGCAAGAGGAAGTAAAAAACAAGTTGCGAACACTGACACAGGGTCAAAAGGGCGATAAAGTGATTGAAAGCATGGCGAGGACCTTTCGGGTGCTCTGTGATTATGCTGACTGGACTGATGTAGCGGCAAATAAACAGCCAGATGCAACTCCCATACAGCCTAACTTGGGTGTACCTGAGGAGACACACTCTAGTGATGTGAAGAGTAATTCTTCGTCGCATGCGGCTCAACTTGGCCTGCATTATAACATACAGATTCATTTGCCAGAGACAACGAATATGGCTGTTTATGATGCTATTTTTCAAAGTTTGAAAAAACATTTGTTGTGAGGTTTTTATGAACGAAGATAAGCTCTATGCTTTTATTATGCGGGGCGAGTTAACAAAATCCGCACTTGAAAAAACGGAAACCGTAAGCAAGTATTCTATGTCCGAAGTATTAGCGCATGAATATATCGATTCCTTGTCATTGGATTTGCTTGATGAAGAACTTGTTAACTCGGCAAGGGCAATGGCAACTGTTTACACTGCTATTGCTGCTTTTGAAAACTCTGTTCGGCGCTTTGTTGTTAAAATTCTCATTGAAACCAAAGGGGAAAATTGGTGGGCGGATTGTGTTTCAGAAAAAATCAGAAGGAATGCCGAGAGCCGAAAAAGAGAAGAGGAAAAAATTCGATGGCATACTCCGCGTGGTGACTCAATGATCAATTACACTGAGTTCGGAGATTTGGTGTCGATTATGTCTCAAAATTTGGATTTGTTTGAAGCGTATATAGTGTCGATAGATTGGGCAAGACAGATTATTCAAACAATTGAACGATCCCGTAATGTTATTATGCATAGCGGAGAGCTTGGTCGTAAAGATATTGAGCGTATTGGAACCAATATTCGTGATTGGATTAGTCAGGTGGGTGAATAAATGAAGCTTGATTATATTTATCTTGATAGTTACAAAAATCTTAAAGACTTCGAAGTAGCCTTCAATGAGGGGTCTTCGGTCAATGCACTGATAGGCAATAATGGTAGCGGAAAATCCAATGTGCTTGAGGCATTGGCCACTGCATTTGCTGCGGTATACAATGAACAGACAATTGACTTTATATATGATATTTGCTATCGGATAAACAACAGTAAATACCGGATTTCTAACCGAGGTGGTACGATTTTCACCAAGGATGGAAAAAATGTAAGGAAGGCTGAACGGCGGTTTTCTCTTCCACGCGGAATTTTTCTATATTACTGTGGCGAGACAGAGCGTTTGAAGAATATTTCAGACACATATATTGACAAGGCGTTTTCAAAAGCACTTAAAAACAATGGTGAAACGGTTCTTAAGTATATATCATTTGTTGGATTAAGAGAGTTTCCTGCGGCTATGCTTGCAAATGCTGTTTATAAGAGTAATTCTTTTGAAAATATTTGCGACTTGGTAGGAATAGAGAGTATTGGGGGACCAGTTGAGTTTGTATTAAAACGCCCGACTTGGAGTAAATCAGCGCCTATAACCAATGATTCTTTCTGGAACGCGCAAGGGACGGTTGCCGCTGTTTTGAGCCAGTTGGCGGAGATGGGCGTATTAAATATAAGCAATAAAGACAGTGCCACGATTACAGTAGATAACATTGCAAATGTTAGAATTGATTCCGAAAATTGCTTTGACCTTTTTGCTAAGTTAGAGCTTCTCTTACAGGCAGATATTCTAAAAGAAATCCGATTTAATGTCATAAAAGATGATGTTTCTATGCAGTTAGAAATGCTAAGCGAAGGCGAAAAGCAACTTGCTCAACTTCTTTGCTTATTGGAAGCAACTAAGGAATATCGAGCTCTGTTTCTCCTTGATGAATTTGACTCGTTTCTTCACCCGAACTGGCAGCGTAGATTTGCAGAGATTATTTCCAAAATCGAGATCACAGGACAAGTGTTATTTACTACACATTCTCCCCTAACACTTGGAAAGATGAGAAAAGAAAACATACGGATTTTGAAAGACGGACAGGTCTTTGAGCCATCTGCCGACACTTTTAACCGGGACATTACAGAGGTGTTGGAAGAGATTATGGATGTCGGGAAAAGACCTGTAGATGTCGAAAAGGCAATGCGAGATTTTAGAAATTCTGTTATTCACGGAAACAAGAAAGATGCTCTTATACACGAAAATACACTTCGTGAGCTACTATCAAGGGATGATCCTTTTTGGGTAACGGCAGGGCACTTGCTTTCGAGGCTGGGTGACTAAATGAAATATATAGAGAAAAGAAAACCACCAGAATCGCTTGAGCGCTACAAAGAAACTGCAGGTGCTAATTTTGATGATCTCCCTTCAAATGTAAAGAGCGAGTTGAAACAGCAATTGGCGGATGAGCAAGGTGATATTTGTTGTTATTGTGGCAAGCGCATTTCCCCAGACCATCATTCCGTTATCGAGCATCTATTACCAAAGGGAGATAAACGATATACGCACCTTCAATTAGTATATACAAATCTAGTATGTTCGTGCGACGGCGGAGAGCAAGAAAGGACTGGAAGGCCAAAGCGGGAAAAGAAATTATTCCCATCTCATTGCGATGATAAGAAAAACGATTCCATCATTCCTGTCACTCCGTTGGATGAAAATGTTGAGTCGTTATTTTCATATGATGATGAAGGGCATATCTATGGAAGAACTACAGATGCTCAAAAAACGATTGAAATATTGAACTTGGATTGTAGTACAATTGTACATAGGCGAAAAGCAGCTTTTGAGGCGTATTCCTCGCTGGATTCAGCGTCCGATATAGAATGGGCGAGCGAAATAGCTCGGCTGAAGGGGCGTAATAAGGACAATCAGTATGAAGAATACTGCTTTGCCGTTATATACTTTATAGAGCATTATCTTGCGATTTGATATATAAGCCAGACTCAAATGTATCTGTGCTTGTCCAGCTTATTAAGCAATACATATAAGTGAAAAGAAGTTTTAGAGGCGCAGCCTTCGGAGAAATCCGTAGGCTGCGCCTCTTTTTGCGTCTTGATAGAAAAATTGAGAAATTTCTCGAAACACCCTGCCAAATGGCACCCCTAATTCAGAGTAAGTGAAGGGATCTTTTGAAAAGCTGAGAGGATTTTTCAAATTACTTTGCCAAAATCTCAAAAAATTTCCCAATTGATTAGTAGGAGGGGTGCTTAAAATTTTTCTTCAAAAAGCCATTTTATTTTTGCCTGAAAAATTCCCAATTAAGTAGTAGAGGGGGACGCAGAAAAATTCTCAAAAGTTTTTTCGTTCAAATCCGAAAAAATTTCCCAGTTGGTTAGTAGAGAGGATTTCAAAGGAAATTTTCAAAATTCTTTCGTACAAATCGAAAAAATTTTCCCAGTTGATTAGTGAGGGGGTTAAAAAACAGCCCTTCTCGCTGGCTACCTATTGAGGGAACTCTCTCCCTGTGCACCTTGAAAAATGAATCGCCGCTTCCAAAGGATATGCTTCCGGCAAGTGACGCCACGACTTCCCGAAAAAGGAACGAGCGCACCGAAGAAGCGATACGCCGTGGTGAGACTCCGGGGCAGGAACGATACAGATGAGCGGCAGCAAGCAAAAATTACCGCAGAAATGCGGTTTCAGAACAAGCAAAGGAGGTTCAAACCTATGAAGAAAGGAGAGCTCAGAGAGCTTTATCAGATGATGTTTCCGGAATACCCGGACATTGTGACCGTTAAAGAGCTTCGGGAGATGCTGGGCATCAGCCGCAAGCTGGCCTACAAGCTGATCGACTATGGGTACATCCACGCCGTGAAGATCGGCACGACGCTGAAGATCCCGAAAATCAGCGTCATCAACTATGTAATGGAGAAAGAGGTGAAGAAGGTTGGATGAGATCAAACGCCTGACACCCGCCCAAAGGGCACGCTGTAACCGGCTGATCCGGCGGCTGTGCGCCAACTATGACGGTGGCAACTGTCTGCCGTTGGACGATGGCGAGGGCTGCGTGTGCGTGCAGACGATTTCCTATTCGCTGCTGTGCAAGTACTTCCGGCGGGCGGTTCTGCCCGCCGACAAGGTACTCTGCGCCGATATTTACCGGCAGCGTACACGGACCTGCGAACGGTGTGGAAAGCCCTTTGCACCCAGTAGCAACCGGCAGAAATACTGCCCGGAATGCGGCTGCTCCATCCGACGCAAGCAGAAGGCGGACTCTGCCAGACGGCGGCGCAGCGTCGAACATTAAGCGCCGAGAAAGTCTTGATTTCCTGGGCTTTTTTGAGGGCAAAGCGGGTGCGGGTGGCCGTTTCCATCTGCACCTGTCAAAATCCATTTCTAACATTCTACAAAGGAGAAATTTCTATGGGTAACAAACTGAAAACTGTGGACGCAGAGACCTTGCTGTCCACGCCGATGAGCAAGACGATGTTCATCGTAGACGGATTTATTTCGCAGGGTGTCAATGTCATCAGCGGTGCCAGCAAGATCGGCAAAAGCTGGCTGATGCTGTGGCTGGGGCTGCAAGTGGCGCAGGGAAACTCTATTTGGGGGCTGCCTACACTGCAATGCGATGTGCTCTATCTGAGCCTTGAGGACACCCAGCGCCGCATCAAAGACCGACTCTACAACCTCACCGACAGCGCCCCGGACAACCTGTATTTTGCCGTGACCTCCGGGCTGATCGGCGGCGGGCTGGAGGAGCAGATCACGGATTTCCTGACCGAGCATTCCGCCACCAAGCTGGTCATCATCGACACGCTGCAAAAGGTGCGGGACTCCAAAGGCAGCGCTGGAAAAGCGGGAATGTACGGCAACGATTACGATGACATTTCCTCCATCAAGCGCATTGCCGACAGCTTCAACATCGCCATTTTGCTGGTGCATCACCTGCGAAAGCTGCAAGACAGCGACGATCCCTTTAACGATGTCAGCGGTTCCACCGGTATCATCGGCGCTGCGGACACCAACTTCATCCTGCGCCGTAAGCGCAGTGGAAACGCTGCTACGCTGCTGGTCAGCGGGCGGGATGTGGAATATCAGGAACTGACCTTACAGTTTAACGACCTTGTCTGGGAACTGGTGGAGCGCAAGAACAGCGAGGATATTCACAAGGCAGAGCTGCCGAAATTTCTGTTTCGGGTGGTGGACTTTATGGAGTGCCGCACCGAATGGGTAGGCACGGCCACGGAGCTGCTGACCGAAATGAAGGAGCAGGAGGTCACGCCCAATATGGTCACAAAGTATCTCGGCCAGTTCGCCTATGAGGTGCTGGAGCCGCTGGGCATCGAGTACCGCACCAAGCGAACAGGCAAAAGTCGGCTCATCAAATTTCTGCGCCGTGACGGCGATGACGCAAATGACGCCGGGATCGCTATATAAGGAAATCCCCGTCACAACTGTCATTGCCGTCACAAACCGAAGAAAGGGGGTGAACAAATGCGCAGCAAAAACTATGGGATCAATGTCCGTGTGACCGAGCAGGAGAAGCAGAAGTTGCTGGAAAATGCCCGGTTCTGCTCTCTGTCGCTGTCGGAATACTTGCGGCGGCTGGGGCTTGGAAAAGAGGTCAGAGTGGCCATCACGGAACGGGATTACCGCCTGTTTCGGATGCTGAACGGTCTGAAAGCGGAGCTTCCACAGCTTCAGAAAGAGGAAATTCTGAGCAGGCTGGAAGCAATTTTGAATGAATTAAAGTAAGCGAGAATTACGCCTGCGCAGTCTAAGCGAGCAGACTGTTTGTACTCCTAAAGTCCAAACAGTGCCTCTGCCGCCGATGCCTGCGTCATCTGAGCGAGCAGTGCGTTTTTACTCCCGGCAGGGCCGGAGCGCAAAAACACTCGTTAGGGCGTGCCCTAAAACCCCGAAAGAAAAAACTATGAAAGTGAGGACAACACAATGAGAAAATCGGATTTTACTTTACCCACGCTGGATGACCTGTTCTCCACGCAGGCGGAGCGGGACGATGCCAAACTGGAGCGGGTGCGGAATATTCCACTGGCCGAGCTGCACCCGTTCAAGGGTCACCCCTTCAAGGTGCAGAACAATGAGGAGATGCAGCGGATGATCGAGAGCATCCGCAAGGTGGGGGCCATTACCCCAGCACTGGCAAGGCCGCTGTCGGACGGCGGCTATGAATTGATCTCCGGCCACCGGCGGCTGGCGGCGTGTCAGGTGCTTGGCGTTGAAACGATGCCCGTCATCGTCCGGGAACTGTCCGACGATGAAGCGGTGATCGCAATGGTGGACGCCAATTTGCAGCGGGAGACTATCCTGCCCAGCGAAAAGGCGTTTGCCTACAAGATGAAAAGGGATGCGCTGAATCATCAGGGTATGACTTCTCCCCAAGTTGGGGAGAAGTTACTAACGGCAGAAAAAATTGGTTTAGATGGCGGAGACAGCCGCAATCAGGTATTACGATATATCCGCCTGACCTACCTGATCCCCGAACTGCTTTCGATGGTGGACGACGGCAAGATCGCCTTCAACCCGGCGGTGGAGCTTTCTTACTTAGATTCGTATCAGCAGCGGGCGGTGCTGGACGCGATGGCGCTGAACGACTGCGCCCCGTCCCACGCCCAGAGCATCCGCCTGAAAAAGCTGGCGCAGGAGGGCTTACTGGATGACCAGACGATCTACGCCGTGCTGGCGGAGACGAAGCCCAACCAGCAGGAGCAGCTGAAATTCAAGCGGGAGGAGCTGCGGAAATACTTTCCTTCCGGCTACACCGAGGAACAGATGCGCCGGGACATCATCAAGGGGCTGGAATTGCTGAAGCGGCAGAGAGAACGGAACCGGGATGCCCGCTGATTCGTACCGATACGGCTGCAATCAAACAATTCGCAGAATAGAGAGAACCCCAAACCGATGGTATACTGATACTGTCGGTTTGGAGTTCTGTTCTGCAAATAGAAAGAGACAGGAGGAAAACAAAATGGTAGCAGGACATTTGACTTTGAAAAACGGCAAGTATTATGCCGTGTTGAACTACAAAAACGCCGGAGGGCAGCGAAAAACGAAATGGATCTCGCTGGGACTTTCCGAAAAGGGAAATAAGCGCAAGGCCGAGGCGGAACTGGCAAGGCTCCGGGCGGAGTTTGAACCGCCCAAAGAGGCGGGCGACCTGAGCAGTGATATGCTGTTCGCCGACTATCTGCTGGAATGGCTGGAGATCGCCAAGGGAAGGCTGGCCCACGCAACCTACGGTGCCTATCAAGGACTGCTGAAAAGCACCATCGTCCCTTATTTTCGCAAGAAGAAATTGACACTGCGGGAACTGGAAGCCCGACATTTGCAGATGTTTTATTCTGAAATGCTCAGGCGGGTCACGCCCAATACCGTTATCCATTATCACGCCGTCATTCACTCGGCACTGAAATATGCAGTCAAGACCGATATGCTGATCCAGAATGTGGCGGACAAGGTGGACCGGCCCAGAAAGAACAGCTTTCAGCCGGTCTTTCTCTCGGCGGACGAGATGCAGAAGATGTTTGAAGCCCTTCGGGGAACCAAGCTGGAGCTGCCGGTGCTGGTGGCTGCCTTTTACGGACTTCGCCGTGGCGAGGTGGTGGGCTTGAAATGGGATGCCATCGACTTTGAGCAGGGCACCATTTCCGTAAAGCGCACCGTGACCTCAACGATCATCGACGGCAAGTATCAGGAGTTCGAGCAGCAATCCGCCAAGACCAAGTCCAGTCTGCGCACCCTGCCGCTCATCGGCAGCTTCCGGGAATACTTTATGCAGGTGAAAGAGGCGCAGGAGCTGAACAAGCAGGTCTGCGGCAACTGCTACAACTATGAATACGATGGCTTTGTATTCGTGGATGAGTTGGGCGAGCGGATGCGGGTGGAATACCTGACCAACGCATTTCCGAAATTTCTGGAGAGTCACGGTTTGCGCCGGATGCGCTTTCACGATCTGCGTCACAGCTGTGCCAGCTTGCTGCTGGCCAACGGCGTCCCCCTCAAGCACATTCAGGAGTGGTTGGGGCACAGCGACTTTACCACCACGGCGAACATCTACGCCCACTTGGATTACAAGTCTAAAATCACCTCGGCACAGGCGATGGAGACAGGGCTTGCTCTGCCGGAGGGCGGCGACTTCAGCAGCCGCTGGAGTTCGATCAGTGCCGGGGAGAACAGCTGATTTTCTCCCCTGAAAACCGAAAATCGTGCGGGCTTTGCCCTTTAGGCAAAAATTAAAAAGCCTGTAAACGGGCTTGTTTACAGGCTTTTTGTGGCGGAGAGTTAGGGATTCGAACCCTAGAGACCTTTCGGTCTACAGCATTTCGAGTGCTGCACCTTCGACCACTCGGACAACTCTCCGTATCTATTTTCATCCGTGCTTTCTTCCAAAAAATTGCTCGAAAATTCGTTGGAGAGAAAACAGGAGAGACGGCAAAAAATATTCGATTTTGAGATTTTCTGTGTTGAGGAATATCAAGGAGAAGCGGGGGGACGAAATTCCCAGATTCTGCCGAAATTTCGAGTCAGCCCCGTTATGACCTCTTCGATACCGCTCCGTGTTAATAAATGGTCATTATGACCATTTATCATTATACTATCGGGCGGCCAAATGAGCAAGAGTAAATTTATTCGTGTTCTGCTTCGCCAAATACTGCGCTTATGCTGCAGCCGTTCACCGCCGCGGCGTTGGTTGCCGATGTTTTTATGCACTGCATTGCGTCTGCGAAAAGTTCCACTGAGTTGCAGCCGTATTCGCCATTCAGCACAGCGTTTCCAGCAAGTATGTTCAGCTTCGCGCCCGCATTAAACCCATTCACGGTTATGGTTAGCGCATCAAGCGGGTCGTTTTGGCGGCTTACTATGTATCCAAGCGCCGCTATGGCATCCGCCGCGGCAAGTGCGGCGTCGTGCCCATCCTGCGGTGCGGAGCCATGCGCAGCCTTACCCGCTATCTCCATTGTAAACCGTCCGCGATACCTTGGCAGTCCCGATTGAGTATCGCCATCAAACGGCAGCAGCAACTCCGCGTCCTTATGCGGCTTGTCCATGCGCATAACGGGTACATACTCATGCTCACCGACCGCACTTATGAACGTCCCGTTCGCCGTCTGCTCAAGATAATCAAACGCAAACTGGGCGTATTCCGCCGCTCCAATGTGCAGTATGTCCTCATTTATTCTGAATTTTTCATTATGCACGGGATGCGTGCAGCCCGCCTTTTCATTCCTGCACCCTAAAAATACGAACAGCGACGATGGTATTCTTTCCATAATATATGCAAAGTCCTCGCTCCCCATCGCCTTTGCTGTCGTTTGTAGCACATCCTCACCGAAAAGCTTCCGCGCCGCGTCGCGTGCAAGCGCATTGAGCGCAGTATCGCGGTTATTCACGGCGTAGCCTGAAAACGTATGCTCAAATTCCGCCGTGCAGCCGTATATCGCTGCTGCTGAATCGGCTATATGCTCTATCATCTCAAGCGCAAGCCTTTGGCTCCGTATGTCAAACGCGCGGAACGTGCCTTCCATGCTTACGCGCTCACATATCCTGCCGTCCACTCTTTCACTTTCGACTGTGCCTATGCTTATTACCAGCGGACTGTCCGGCTTATTCATGCGCGCTGCTATTGTCTGCACTTCCCTTATGACTGCCGCTGCCGCCGCAACAGCATCCCTGCCAAGCTGCGGCGTCATGCTATGCGCTCCGCGCCCGCGCACGGTTATGCGGAAATTGTCGCAGCTTGCCATAAGGTAACCGTCCATTATGGCCATGCGGCCTGATTCCACCGTGGGCCAAACATGCATGCCCATTGCCGCATCTATGCCGCCAAGGTAGCCGTTGTCCCAATAATAGTGACTTCCTACGAAGCATTCCTCTGCCGCCTGGAACAGCAGCTTCACCGTGCCGCGAAGCTCGTCCTTGTGCTCGCTCAGCAGCTTTGCCGCGCCAAGCAGCATCGCCGTATGGCAATCGTGCCCGCAGGCATGCATAACGCCATCGTTCTCGCTTTCGAATTCAACTCCGCTGCATTCTTTTATCGGCAGTGCGTCTATATCCGCCCGCAACAGCACGGTCTTTCCCCCGTTCCTGCCGCGTATGGTGCCTATGCAGCCCGTATAGTCGTCAAAGCGTTGCACTTCTACGCCCATTTCCTCCAGCTTATCGGCTATATACGCCGTGGTCTTGCGTTCATTGAAGGATAGCTCCGGGTGCGCATGTATATGCCGCCTTATGTTTATTATGTATTCGTTTATCTCGCCCGCACTGTAGGCAAAGTTCATCTTTTTCTCGCTCCCTTTCAGGTTTTGTATATTTTATCATTGCTCCCGCCCCATGGCAACAGTGCATAATCGCTGCATAATGCCACACTTTTTACGTATAATTTCCGTGCCATTAGGGGTTCCATTTCCGATTACAATGGTATATAATATACCATCATTAAAAGTTGCTAACGGGAGGACAGCAAGGCAACCTATGCGCACAAATATGCACAACTGCATACGTTATAGTGCCAATGCACTCAGGTGCATCTGTACACGGCCCTATGAAAGGGCTGGTTTTCGTCGGCTTTTTCAGGGGGCTGAAAACACCGCGGCGTTGCTGTGCTGTGCTTATGGCGTTGGTTTGCCTAAAATGGTTTAATCCTATTCGGCGGCATATTCATGCATAAAAATTAAACGGCAATTCGTGGGCGGTGTCACTTTATCAATATTGACTGCTGCCTTTTATTTGATTATAATGTCATAGGAAGCGGCTGTGGTGGAACGGCATACACAGCGGACTTAAAATCCGCCGGCGAAAGCTTGCGAGTTCAAATCTCGCCAGCCGCACCAGGTCGCAGAAAAGCAGCAGATATCGGCTGCTTTTTTGCGTATTTACAGCTTATTTGCAGCCGCAGCATCCATATATGTAAACTAATTTTAAGGAGATAAACACAATGTCAACCATTTATACTTCAGCAGAACAGCTTATAGGCAATACCCCTCTTGTTGAGCTTACGCATATAGAAAAAGAACTTGGCCTTAAGGCGAAGCTTATAGCCAAGCTTGAGCTTTTCAACCCCGCGGGCTCGGTAAAGGACCGTGTTGCACTGGCAATGATAAACGATGCCGAAAAACGCGGCGTGCTTAATAAGGACTCCGTGATAATCGAACCCACCTCCGGCAATACGGGCATTGGCCTTGCCTCCGTTGCAGCGGCGCGCGGATATAAGCTGATAATCGTTATGCCGGACAGCATGAGCGTTGAACGCAGGCAGATAATGAATGCCTACGGCGCTCAGCTTGTGCTCAGCCCCGGCGCAAAGGGCATGCCCGGCGCGATAGAGCTTGCCAATCAGCTTGCCGCCTCAACGCCGAACAGCTTCATTGCAGGCCAGTTCGTGAACCCCGCAAACGTTATGGCGCACTATACCACAACGGGGCCGGAGATTTATTCCGCGACCGACGGCAAGGTGGATATATTCGTGGCCGGCGTAGGCACAGGCGGCACAATAACCGGTACCGGTAAATATCTTAAAGAGCAGAACAGCAAAATAAAGGTCGTAGCCGTTGAGCCCGCCACCTCCCCCGTGCTGAGCAAGGGCGTGGCCGGTGCGCACAAGATTCAGGGCATCGGCGCAGGCTTTGTACCCGATGTACTGAACACCAAGGTCTATGACGAGGTCATCCCCGTTGCCAACGAGGACGCCTTTGCCGCCGGCAAGCTGGTCGGCCACCGCGAGG
>OGXM01000869.1_pt1 | contig 18230 bp, 15 predicted proteins | sample 1576271 | NCBI WGS metagenome assembly OGXM01 (sample SAMEA3541579, study PRJEB24748) | human gut metagenome | biome: human gut; feature: human-associated habitat; material: faeces | place: China | collected 2012 | reverse complement strand
AAATTGGGCTAAGACCGCTTTCTCTAAGTAGAAAGTGGTCTTTTTAAATGCCGGAAAGGAGGGAGTATGTCGGATGTAGTAGGACAGATAGCTCTTGAACTTGGCATAGACAGTTCACAGATAGTTAATCAGCTTACTGGCGCTTCTAATAAGGCGGCTAAGCAGGCAACATCCATCTTTTCTGGTATGGGAAAGAAAATAGCTGCTGGATTAAGTATAGCAGCTTTTACTAAGTTTACGAAAGACTGCTTAGAAGTTGGTTCTAATATTACAGAAGTACAGAATGTTGTGGATACGGCATTTAAAGGTTTGTCCGGATCAGCTGATGAGTGGGCTTCTAATGCCATGACTAACTTCGGTCTATCTGAATTATCTGCCAAGAAGTACATGGGTGTATTTGGTCAGATGAATGATGCTATGGGTATTACCGGAAAGACTGCACTTGATATGGCTGAAAATGTTACCGGATTAACAGGTGATGTTGCTTCATTTTACAATCTTGGTACAAATGAAGCATATACAAAGCTGAAATCTATTTGGACCGGTGAGACCGAGACACTTAAGGACTTAGGTGTTGTCATGACTCAGACGAATTTAGACCAGTATGCACTTAATAATGGTTTTGGTAAGACTACGGCTAAGATGACAGAGCAGGAAAAAGTAATGCTCCGTTATCAGTATGTTACAAGCGCACTATCCAATGCCACAGGAGACTTTGTTAAGACACAGGATTCCTGGGCGAATCAGACAAGAATATTATCACTCAGATTCGAACAGTTAAAGGCTTCTCTTGGAAAGGGCTTTATAGCATTATTTACACCTATATTACGAGGCTTAAATACTGTGCTTGCAGGCTTGCAGAAGGTTGCAGATGGATTTGCAACATTTACACAGATGCTTACTGGTGCGGATATCTCTTCTTCGGCTTCTGCTATAACAGGACTTGGAGATATAGCGTCAGACACAGCGGATAATGTAAGTGGAATAGGAGATGCAGCATCTTCTACAGCAAAGCAGATAGAGAAATCGCTGGCCGGATTTGACCAGATAGAAAAACTTTCAGAGCCGACGGACAGCAGTAGTTCTAGTGGAGGTGGCACATCTTCAGGTGGAATAAGTGTTGCACCTAGCACACAGGCAGATACCACAAATGCAGCATCTGCAATTGGCGATTTTGCAAATACGGCAAAGAAGGAATTAGATAAACTACGTAAATGGAGTGTATCAACATTTTCTCCATCTATGTCAAAAATATGGGATGGACTTACAAAGAATACAGATACAGCCAAGAAAAATTTAACAAATGCGTTTAATGATATAAAAGCATTAGGACCGCCGTTGTTAAATTATTTTAACGGTCCATTTACAAATTATCTTGTAACATGGGTCGACACTAATGGCAGTATATTAAATGGATTATTTGATAGCTTTAATACAGTCTTTTCGGATGTATGGAATAAAGCAGCATATCCTATACTTGCAAATTTTGTTTCTGTTGGATTACCAATGCTGACGGATTTTGCATCCCAGACGTTATCTTTAAATGGAACAATATTTGATACATTTAAAGCATCTTGGAATTCTTTATGGAGCGAAGGTGTAAGTCCAGCCATTGAATCTATATCAAATGTATGGATTGGCTTGGTTAATACAATGGCAGGGGCATGGAACGAATGGGGAGAGCCGATATTTACTGGAATAAAAACGGCTGTTAAGACTACCGGAGATGTATTCTTAGACATTTGGAATAATATGCTTCAGCCAGTCTGGGAGAATGCTTTAGATGTAATTGATAGAGTATGGAGTGAACATTTACAGCCATTACTTGCTAATTTCCTTGACTTTGTCGGCGAAGTGGTTACATGTGCTACGACAATATATAACAACTTTATTGCGCCTGTAGTGGGATTCTTATCTGAATTATTAGGACCAATATTTATAGCTATATTTGATTCTATAGGGAATAAGGTTGGAGTTGTCGTTGGAACCATAGCTGATTTAATGAACGATACAATTACTGTGTTTAAAGGAGTTATACAGTTTATTAAGGGTGTTTTTTCTGGCGATTGGGAAGGTGCCTGGAATGGTATAGTTACGGCTTTTGATGGCATATTTAGCGGAATTGCTGATATTGCAAAAGGTCCTATTAATATGGTGATTGGCTTAATTAATGGATTACTATCAGGAATGCAGAGGGGAATTAATGCTGTTGTAAAAGGTATAAATAAACTAAGCTTTAAAGTTCCAAACTGGGTACCTGGTATAGGCGGAGAAGACTTTGGATTTCATTTGCCGGAAGCAAACTTCTCAAAGATTCCATACCTTGCACAAGGTGGATATGTTAAGCCAAACACCCCCCAGCTTGCCATGATTGGCGATAACAGGCATCAGGGCGAAGTTGTAGCACCAGAAGGTAAGCTTCTTGATATGGCACAGAAGGCAGCAGCTATGGCATCCAGTGCAGAGTTATTGGCAGAGGCTATAAGTATTCTTAAGCAGATACTTAAGATACTTGAAACACGGGACCTTGATATACAACTTGATGGAAAGAGTCTTAAGAAATATGTGGTTGATAAGATTAATGAGCATACAAAGCAGACAGGAAAATGTGAGATTATAACTTAACAAGGATGTGATGAATTGATACTGAGATGTGACGGGCAGGAGCTTCCGGCTCCTGTGTCCATCAAGGTGGATGATGAGATTATATGGTCTTCTTCTACAGGACGAGCACTTGACGGAACAATGTTGGGTGATGTTGTCGCTGAAAAGAAGACCTTATCTATTAATTGGGGAATATTGAAGGAAGATGAGATGGCACTTATTAAGAACAAACTCATCGCCGGATTCTTTCCAATAACATTCCATGACGATGGACAGGATATAACAATAACAAGCTATAGAGGTACATTGAGTAAAGAGGTGCTGGGTAATATAGGGGACGGCAACTATTATTACAGAAGTGCCAGTGTATCTATAATACAGCAGTAAGGAGCAAAACATGAAAAAGACAATGACTATTAAACAGATTGATAATAGTGCAGCAATGCTTAAGAATTTACAGGGCTTAAGAAAGCATTGGCCTGTAAAAGTAAATTATGCAATTGCAAAGAATCTTAAGACATTGTTAGGAGAAGTAGATATTTTTGTTACACAGAGAACTGAAGTAATACAGAACAATATGCTTAAAGATGAAAATGGGAATGCTGTCATGGATGGAGATTCTTACCAGTTCCCAGAAGGTAAAGAGCAGGAAGTTGTAAAAGAAATTGATGAGATGTACAACATGGAAACGGATGTTGATGTACATATGATTAAGATGGATGACATATCTGTATGTGATTCTGACAGCAGATACGATGGAACAACATTAGAGGATATTGCAGCCATTGAATTTATGATCGAGGATTAAGCCTATGTATAATAATGTATCAGAGCAATTTGCGACAACGATTAGATCACCATCGCGAACATTTAACTTACGATTAAAGATAAATGGTAAGTGGATTGACGCTGGCTTTAAAAAGATGAGCTATGAGACCGCTTCCACATCTGATGAGGGTATACAGATAGGTTCGGCTGTTGCAGCTAAGATAGAACTGACAGTAAAAAGAATAAATGAGTTGTTTGAAAACACAGAGATACCTATAGAGATAGGATTGAAACTACCAAGCGGAAAGTATGAGTATATTCCACTTGGCTTTTTTACTGCAGAACATCCAACGCTTGACCAGGCAACCACAACATTTACGGCTTACGACAGAATGATGAAGACCACAGGTGTATATGTATCTGAATTGACATATCCTGCAAGTGCAGAATCTGTTTTAAAAGAGATAAGTACTGGATGTGGCGTTCCCTGTAATGTATCTGGCTTGAATGGAATAACTATTGATACTGCACCGGTAGGATATACCTATCGTGAGGTTATCGGATATATCGCTTCTTTAGCTGGAGGTTTTGCTTGCGTAGACAGAACTGGAACAATTGTTATTAAGTGGTATGAGGATAATGGCTATACGATAAATGAATCACGAATAATGACATTTGAAAAGAATGAGAGTGATTACCATTTAGATTATCTTACATGTAATGTTGACAGTAATACTTCTTTTACAGTAGGAAGTGGAACTTTGGGAATAACATTTGATAATCCACTTACAACAGAAGAAAAGCTTAACTCTGTATACAAGAAAGTAAGAGGATTTGCGTATAGAGGCGCAAGCTTAAAGACGCTAGGAGATATTCGACTGGATCCATGGGATATTGTAACTGTTGAAGAATCAGGGGAGACTTATAAGATTCCGGTTATGAATATAACACAGGAATATGATGGCGGTCTTGCTATGACTATTACAGCTTATGGCAAAACAGAAACTGAAACAGAAACAGATTATAAAGGACCATCTGCTAAGCTTGCAGAACGAATATATGCGGAAATGATGCTTACTAAGGAACTGGTTGCTAAAAAGGTAGATGCAGAATGGGTTAAGGCTAATACTGTACAGGCAGAAACGGTAGTAGCTATAAATAATGAACTAGAGAATATCTGGAATAATTATTTGAAATCTAATATTGCGGAGATTAAATACGCAACGATAGAAAGCCTTAAAGGTGTTTCCGGAGAATTTGAGCAGTTCAAGACAAATGATTTTACTGCAATAACAGGAAAGGTTAATGACCTAACTGTTGGGGTAGAGAAAGTAAATACTCTTATATTTGGTTCTGCAAGTGGTGGAAGTCTTACGACAGAGTTTTCCAATTCAGTTATAAGCCTTATAGGTGATGCACAGATAAAAAGCGCAATGATAGAAAGCATTGATGCAAAAAAGATAACATCACTTGATGTAAACACTACAAGCGTGAATATACACAGTGAAAGCGGATTGTCACGTTGGAAAGACAACACAATTGTAATCAGCGATGGAACACGCACACGAGTTCAGATTGGAAAAGATGCAAATGCTGATTATAACATGTATGTTTGGGATAAAGCAGGTAATCTGATGTTTGATGCACTTGGACTTACTGAAAAAGGTGTTAAGAGAGAGATAATCCGCAACGACATGGTAAAAGAAGATGCAAATATATCTGCTGGGAAACTGGATATAGCAAGCCTTTTTGATGTTATTAATAACGACGGAAGTCACACGCTTAAATCCAGCAAGATATATGTTGATAGTGATAAACAGACGCTTGATGTTTCTTTTAAGGCAATAACTACTAAAACAGACACAGCAGTTACAGTTGCAAACAAGGCAGAACAAAATGCAGGTACGGCTCTTTCTACAGCAAATTCAGCAGATACAAAAGCACAAAGTGTTTTAAATCGCGCAAATGCCGGAGAATTTAAAGGCGCTGATGGAAAGAACTTCAGTTGGAATCTGATTAAATATGATTATATTGAAGCATTTGCGTCAGACATTGATAAAAGTGAGTATATAAAGAATGGCAAAGTAATATGCGAAGGAAATAATGTAAATGCTGGCATTAAAATAGATTCTGTTAATTGTTATGAGTCATCTACTCAATATGTTCTGAGTGGGTATGTCACAATTCTCAGTAAGACATGCATTAATTTTTTTATATACAATGGGAAAAAGCATACTTTCATTTCTTTTTCAATAGATGGTAAAAGTTATGCAAATCCATTGGATATTATTACAACGGATGCAGTTCAAATTTTAAACGATGGGAAATCACATTTTTTTGAACTTAGATTTCAGACAGCTAATGATATGCCAGCCGACGATAATACTAAAGCGACATACACATATATTCAGCTTAATAAATCAAATCAGACTAATATACGATATCAGATTGTTGGCTTAAAACTTGAAAAAGGAAATAAATCAACGGATTGGTGTCCGGCTAAGGAAGATTTAAAAGGCGCAACTGGAGCAACAGGAAAAGGAGTTTCTGCAATTACTCCGCAATATTATCTGTCTACTTCAAACACAACTCAAAGTGGTGGTTCGTGGAGTAATACAAGACCTTCATGGGTTTCAGGAAGATATTACTGGATGAGAGACTATATACAGTGGACAGATGGCAGTGTTACAGCATCCGCCCCACAGCTTGCTACAGACCTGAACAATCTTTATTCATCACTTAAGACAGTCACTGATACAGTATCTTCTCAAGGGACGCAGCTATCTACGGTTCAGGGGCAGATAAGCTCTAAGGTGTGGCAGCAGGATATAACGACAGCTGTAACTAATCTGCAGATTGGTGGAAGAAATCTTTACAAGGGAACAAAATACTGGAATGGTGAATGGATAATAAAAGATGGAGTAACAATAGCAGGAGATGTAGCAAAAATGACAGCGGTGGCGTATCCGAGTTATGGAACTGTAGCTGTTAAAAGCAAGGAACAATACACAATAAGTATTGAGATAAAAAGTGATACAGCACATACTACTGCAGAAGGAGGCGTGATACTGCTTGATTTTGTAGACAGTAAAAATCAACGTGTGGTTGCTAAATGGGTGCCTGGTTCTTTTACAACAGAATGGAAAAGAATAAATTATACATTCGACGTTCCTGAAAGTCACAATATTGTAGCACTTTGGGTCGGACTGCGAAATAATTCTAATAAAGTTGTGTATTTTAGGTATTTAAAATTAGAAAAAGGTAACAAAGCTACAGATTGGACACCAGCACCAGAGGATATTGACGCGAATATCTCTTCTGTAGAAGGCAAAGTGACGACAGTAAGTAATCAGTACACTTTTCTGAATCAGACTGTTAGTGGTATATCTGCAACAGTGAATAGCCATACTTCACAGATAAGCAAAAAAGCGGATAATAGTACAGTTACTGAAATTAATAATAGAGTAACAACATTAACGGCAGATTTAAGTGGAATAAAGCAGTCTATTTCAGCAACCTATGTAACTAAAACAGAATACGCAAAAGAAATAGACCGGCTTGGAGACAACATAAATAATGTTGATGATAAAGCCAGTGCGGCCCAGGATTGGTGTCAAACCATAGAGGACAATATAACAGACCATTACTCTACAACTGTACAGATGAATAACGCGATTACGCAAGCTGTTAGTGCTGAAAGCAACAGTATTAAGCTGGAAGTATCAGCAACCTATGCAACTAAAAACGATATAAATAATCTTCAAATCGGTGGAGTTAATAGGTTCATAAAGAGTACTGCAACCACTAATAAGTATATAACAGCCACTGGCACAATAACAGCTGGTGGGAATTACTGGGATTTAACGGACTACATTGATGTATCACAGTGGACACATTATATAGCAAGTGGATGGACTAATCTAGGAAATGCCCCAGCCACATGCTTCTACGATAGCAATAAGAAATTTATCAGTGGTGTTGCTGGCAATAATACTTCTGCAAGACATTCATTACCGATTCCAACAGGCGCGGCGTACATGAGATTTAGTTATGCACATGTAGATACAGATAAGCTAAAAATAGAGAAAGGTACAAAAGCTACAGACTATTCACCGGCACCAGAAGATGTTAATGCTAAATTTAACAATTATGCAACAACGGCAAGCCTGAGTGCATATATAGCAAAAACAGATACAGGAGCATTAAAGAGCTGCATTGAAGCAATTGCAGACGATATTAACTTAACTGCTGGCGGTTCTATTAATATTAGTGGCAACAAGAGTGTTAATATCAGAGGTAATACTTTTTCTCTGGATAGTTCGGGTACAAAAATTTCTAACACCGGATATCTTCAAACTGTCAATGCAAAGCTTGGCGAATGGAATGTAGATAGTAAAGCAATATATTGTGAGACAGCAGACAAAGTGTATACAGCTTATCTACAAAATCCAGACTATGTTGTAGGAAACACAAGAGAAAATGCATGGGTATATTCAGTTCAAAAAAATGGAATAGCGACATTCTATGTAACAAGCGAAGGAGATTTGTATTGCAGATGCTTTTCAACGCCTTACACAACGTATCAGCCGAATTACAGATGGGCAACATATGAAAACAGCTTAAATACAACGTTATTTATAAGAACATTCCATGGGCCATGTTTAATAATCGCAAATGTAAGCATATGGACAGATGATACAAGTGATTATGGCACAATAAAATGTGGATTGTATTTGGACGGATATTGCGTAACAGAAAATCAACATAGATTAGAGACGACAAATGCAATAGAATTATCAGCAGGGGCGACATATGTATGGTATTTTAGTGACAACGAAGCACATACGCTATCGGGAATAGGTGGAAGCACAAAGAATGGAAAAAAGACAATAACGTACTCTGTACAGGCACTATTTAATAATGATGTTGGATGGGGTACAGGGCAATAATAAATCCGCACAGCGGTAGAAAGAGGTAAATTATGGAAATACAGAAAAATGTAACATTAAATGCATCTATAACAGCAAAGGTAGATGAAAGCGAGACAAATGTTGTTAATATGTATGCAAACATACCACAGCAGGGACAGCCAACGGTAAGTAAGACAGTTGTTAATGTTAAAGGTTATATCGCAAATAAGAAAGCGTGCGATGCAGATGTTGCAACATTTGAAGCAGAAGTATATAAAGCAATAACTGAAAGACAGGAATAAAAAGTTAAAGTTGCACTGGTGCAACGGAAAGGATAAATATGGAAAAATTAAAAGTGATTGTAACAGCGGTGTGGAGCATTATATTAAGTGCTCTGGGAATCTTAGCAGTTCCAGTGTTATTACTGGTAACATGTAATCTAATAGATTATTTCACAGGTGTTGCAGCGTCAAAATTCAGGAAGCAGGAAATTGACAGCTACAAAGGAATAAAAGGAATTGCAAAGAAAATATGTATGTGGCTTTTGGTAGGAGTTGGTGTGATAATAGACCAGCTCCTTTCTTATTCTGCAGGAGTTGTAGGAATAACATTACCTTTTACATTTCTTGTAGCATGTGTCGTAGCAATCTGGCTTATATGCAACGAAATTATAAGCATATTAGAAAATATCAATGACATTGGAGTAACACTTCCACCATTTTTGCAGCCAATAGTGAAGAATCTTAAGTCACAGGTAGAAAAGAAAGCAGATATAGAAGAAAGAGAGGATAAGTAATATGAGAACATTTCCAGTGATTAGCACAAAGTATGAGCATGTAAACAACTTTATTAACACTCTTGCACCAGTGGTGTGCAATGCATGGATTAAATACAGAAGAGAAGAAAAGAAAACAATAAGCCCAGCTGTAATTCTTGCACAGGCTGCTAAAGAATCTGGTTGGAATTTAGGGGCTGCTTCACTTTTTGGAATTAAGGGAAGCGATGCAGAATATGATACAACAGAGTACATAGATGGAGAATATGTAAACATTAAAGATTCCTTTGAAAAGTATCCTGATGTAATGGGTGCTGTATATGGATATCTTGATCTGATGCAGTGGAATAATTATGATGATGCAACAGCAGCAAATACAGTCGAAGGAGAGCTTTATGGTCTTACAAATGCTGTGAACAATACAGACAGAGATGCAGAAGGCAACTGGGTTGGATATAACTATGCAACTGCTCCAGATTACTATGAGACAACACTTGCTATTATTAACGACTTTGACCTTAGAGCATTTAATGATTATGTATGGTCTGTTGTTAATGAAACAGATGATACAGAAGAGATAGAACAGCCTTCAGAAAAACTTAATGAGAGTGTTATTGATGCAATTTACCGTGGTGAGTACGGTGATGGAGAAGAACGCAGACAGAAGCTCGAAGCTGCAGGTTACAACTATGCAGATTATCAGGCCGCCATGGAAGCTAAGTATTATCCTAAAGAGGAAAGCGAGGATGAGCCGGCAGAGGAAGCACCACAGGAGACAGAAGAAAGAACGGCAATAGTAGAACTAGGAGAGGGTTTCTGGCAGGTTGCAGAAAGAGCATTAGGAGATGGTACAAGATATCTTGAATTAGCAGAGTTTAACGATATGGATATTAGTACACCGCTATATGCTGGCATGGAACTTAAACTCCCTAATTAATTTTATAATCAAGGATGAAAAGGGGCATATTGCAAAAGCGATATGTCCCTTTTTTTATTGTCCAAAATTATTTATAAAAACTATTGACACAATAGGCGATAACGACTATTATATAAATGTGGATAGGCGATAACGACTATAAGAAAAAGGGTATATATGTTGTAAGAGAAAAAATACGGAATAATAAAAATGATGTATTATAAAGGAGAATGAGATTATGACAAATATGGAAATTGTAAAAAAGATGGCAAAGTTAAACATATTATGTGCAAGGTACAGCGAAAGACATAACATAATAAAGTGTAAAACATGGAGAGATATAGACAGACTTATCACGGGCAATAAAATGACAATTAAGTATAAAGATGCTGCAGATGTTTTGTGTACTAATATATCTAAGATATGCGGTGCAAATGAATACTTGGTTAAAAGCGCTTTAGAATTAAAGGTGGAAATATATAACAGTGACATTAAAGATTTGAGATTCGGTCTTGAGCCACAGAGAAAGTTCTCAGATGAAGAAAATAAATTGGATCAGGAGTTAATTAAGCAGAAATTCTTTTATAACTCAGAAATGTTAGAGATAAAAGAAGCAGTAGAAATTCTCGATGGAACTGTAACAGAAAGTGCTATTAAGCAAGCATGCCAGCAGGAACGTTTACTTAATACACAGAAGATAGGTAAAACGTGGCTTGTAAATGGACCTGAATGTAGAGCGTACTGGAACATCCAAGATCCATACATAAATGAATCCAAGGTGAATAGAGAATATTAAGAAGTGTAAAATGATAGGGATACAGATAATATGTAGGTGTATCCCTATCATTTTATAGCTTATTTATTACATTACTTTAAATTACATTATTGAATTGTGATAGCATACACATATAAATAGGTAGAAAAACAGTATATCTTATTGAAGTATGGTGGACCAGATGGCGAGCTTGGAGCATCAATGAGATACCTTTCACAGAGATATTCCATGCCATACAGGGAGGTTGCCGGATTGCTGACTGATATCGGCACGGAAGAACTTGGCCATCTTGAAATGGTCAGTACAATGGTTCATCAGCTTACAAGAAATCTTACAATGGAACAGATAAAAGGAACTCCGTTTGAGGCATATTATGTTGATCATACGGTTGGAGTATGGCCACAGGCTGCAGGAGGTGTACCTTTCTGTGCAATTGAATTCCAGTCAAAGGGGGATGCAATAACTGATATAGCAGAGGATATGGCAGCCGAGCAGAAAGCGAGAAGTACTTATGATAATCTGTTAAGACTCTGCCGTGATGATCCGGATGTGTATGAACCGCTGAAGTTCCTAAGAGAAAGAGAAGTTGTGCATTTCCAGAGATTCGGAGAAGCTATGTCGATTATACAGAGCAAGCTGGATTCTAAGAACTTCTATGCATATAATCCGGAATTTAAAAAATAATAAATAGAATGATATTAATAAAATATTATGATAGAATACATTTATAAAAGACTGATTAAAGGAGTACTTATGAAAGAGAAGATATATACTATACCAGTTAATGATGCATTTTCATCAGATTGTGAATGTCCGATTTGTTCAATGTATAAGGCACTGGAGGATGATGCGGTAAGCTATACAATGGGACCCAGTTATATGGAAGATGATATAAGGGCTGTGACTGATAAAAAGGGTTTCTGCCAGAAACATTTAAAGAAAGTGTATGACTGTGAGAACAGACTTGGTTTTGCACTTGTCATGAAGACACATCTTGACAGGGTGATTAATGATATTGAAAGTCTGCAAGATGGAAAAGTGGTAGGAAAGTCTATGTTTAAGAAAGCAGATAAACCGGCTGTGACAACGTATACTGAACAGCTTGAAGGCACATGCTTTGTATGTGAAAGGATTGATAACACATTTCAGAGATATCTGGACACTATATTTCATATGTATAAGCATGATAGTGATTTCAGGGAAAAGTATAAAGCATGTAAGGGATTCTGTACGAAGCATTATGGCATATTGCTTGAGCAGGCAGCTAATTCTTTAAAGGGGGATATGTTAGATGAATTTATTAAGACAACTAACAGTCTCTATATTGAGAATATGAAGCGGGTAAGAGATGATGTTGAATGGTTTATTAATAAGTTTGACCATAAATATATTGATGAGCCATGGAAGAATGCGAAAGATTCACTGGTAAGAGCTATGATAAAGGATGGTTCTTATATAGCAGATGAACCAGGAAAAAGGAATAATACAAGATGATAAATAACAGCCCTGTGGTGTGAGATACCGCAGGGCTGTTTGCACATGTAATAATATCTGTTAATACGAAAATGTAACAGAATACATTGTATAATTGTTTCGTATGGTTGTTTTATATGAGTACGAAAGCTGTACACCGGCATTGGAAACAGCGGATTTAATATCAAGTTCGTTAGTTGTTGTGAATTCTATATGCTGGGAACGGCTTTTAATACACCTTAATATATAACGGTCAAGTTCATATTGTGTTCCTGCTGAATGAAGCTTAGCCTGAACAGGATATGTATATATATATCCGTTAGCTGGATTAGTTTCATTGGAATCAGATGTCCATGTATGATCAATTGCCATATCTGAATCAGATATATTGAAGTAACTGTGGTCAATATATTCCTGTGAGCTGCCTACCGGGTCATCCCATGTGACATCTACCTGATACCAGTCATTATCAAGCTTAACAACATTCCATATATGTTGTTCATTACCAGCCTTTCCGGATATTGTATAATTCTCGATTCCTAACATATCCATAAATGTTTTGAAACTTTCTGTATAACCGCTGCATACAGCCTCACCATTAATCATAGCGTCATAGGCATTAAAAGTTGAACCACCATTATCAATGTACGTTATATGTGATACAAGATAATCGTGGATTGCCAGTTCATTTTCATAATCGCTTCTTGCAGGTGAGGTTACTTCGGCAAGAACTTCTATGTATTTGTTATAGAGTTCAACCTGACGGCTGTTTAACTGGGAAGTGTTTCCTGAATTAAAAGCTTTTATAATTGCATAATTATCCCAGCATTCAAATGTTACAACAAGGTTATAACCATCTTTAATTCTACGGTATTCACATTTTATCTGCTCAATTCCGCTTATTCTTGTCAGCCATTCATTGGCATCTATAAGGTCAGGGTCGGGAACAAATATGTTACATGAAGTCTGGTTATCCGACATTGCTTCTATGATGAAATTAATTATATCTTCTGTGTCAGTTGCTTTATTGTCAAATGCTGTATATGAAATCTCTGTAGAACTGTCAGAGCTGTTATCATTCGTAAACGGTAATGTGCATCCGCATAGGGATGCAAGAATTACGGCTCCGGTTAAAAGAGACGCCCAATATTTTATATGTTTCATGTGTGGTCTCCTGAAAATTCTGTTATAATCATATACGATTGTATAACGAGATAATTGCAAATGTAAAGCATATTTATGGAGGAATTTTATGTCAGATTATAAATTAAAAAATGTATGTGATTTCGACCTGGCACAGACATTGGAATGTGGTCAGTGTTTTCATTTTGTAAAGCTTGATGAAGAGGATTATGTATTGGCTGCAAAGGGGCATGTACTGCATGTTTCACAGGAGGACGATACCGTTACATTCTATGATACGGAAGAAGATGAATATGTAAATGTATGGAAAGATTATTTTGATATGGACAGGGATTATTCGGCAATTAAGAATAAACTGCTGGAAAAAGATGATAAGTTGAAGGATGCAATCGAAAGTATGTGGGGAGTGAGGATTCTTAATCAGGATTTTTTTGAAACTCTTATATCATTCATTATATCGCAGAATAAGCAGATACCTCATATTAAGAAGATAGTAGCCGATATATCTGCAAAGTTTGGTACATATAAGGGAACATATGGCGGAACAGATATGTATACATTTCCAACACTTGAACAGCTTGTCAATGCAAGTGAAGAGGACTTTAAAGAGTTAAAGACGGGATTCAGGGCGCCCTATATTATGGATGCAATAAGAAGAAATATGGCAGGTCAGTTTGACAGAAATGAACTTAAGAGCATGGATTATGATTCGTGTATTAAGGAGCTTATGACAATAAAAGGTGTCGGAGAGAAGGTTGCCAACTGCGTATGCCTTTTCGGACTTGGAAAGAAAGAAGCATTTCCTGTTGATGTGTGGATTAAAAGAATAATGGAGACAATGTATTTTAATGGTGTGGACACTCCGAAGGATAAGATTGCTGCATATGCAAAGGAACAGTTTGGGGAACTGGGGGGATTTGCACAGCAGTATCTGTTTTATTATGGAAAATCAATAAAAATGGGTGTTAAATAATAATTATTAATAAAATCTAAAAAATATAATATATTTGAATTAGTTGTTGACAAATAAAAGCGTGAAGTGTTACATTATGTGCAGTGGTTAGCACTCGAAAAGAATGAGTGCTAACAAGAAAATGAATGCTGCCATGAAGGGTTCACTCTCATGTGAAGACAGCGGAATGGAGGAATATATAATGAAATTAGTACCATTAGGAGACAGAGTTGTTATTAAAGCATTAGTTGCAGAGGAGACTACTAAATCAGGAATCGTCCTTCCTGGACAGGCTAAGGAGAAGCCACAGCAGGCAGAGGTTATTGCTGTAGGACCTGGCGGAGTTGTTGATGGTAAGGAAGTTGTTATGCAGGTTAAGCCTGGTGATAAGGTTATTTATTCTAAGTATTCTGGAACAGAGGTTAAACTTGATGAAGATGAGAATCTCATCATTGTAAAGCAGTCTGATATTCTTGCTATCATTGAATAATTGACAATGTCAGTTGCAGATGAGGGCGGTTTGAACATATAAGAAGTATATTTATTTAGGAGGCTATTATTATGGCAAAGGAAATCAAGTACGGAATTGAAGCTAGAAAGGCTTTAGAGGAAGGTGTTAATAAGTTAGCTAATACAGTAAGAGTAACTATCGGACCTAAGGGACGTAATGTTGTTCTTGATAAGTCATATGGTGCACCACTTATCACTAACGATGGTGTTACTATTGCTAAGGATATTGAACTTGAAGATGCATTCGAGAATATGGGTGCACAGCTTGTTAAGGAAGTAGCAGCTAAGACTAATGATGTTGCAGGTGATGGTACAACAACAGCTACTGTTCTTGCACAGGCTATGATTAATGAAGGCATGAAGAACCTTGCAGCAGGCGCTAACCCAATCGTATTAAGAAAGGGAATGAAGAAGGCTACTGATTGTGCTGTTGAAGCTATCGCACATATGAGCGAAAAGGTAACAGGCAAGGATCAGATTGCTAAGGTTGCAGCTATTTCAGCAGGTGATGAAGAAGTTGGACAGATGGTAGCTGATGCTATGGAGAAGGTTTCTAACGATGGTGTTATCACAATCGAGGAATCTAAGACAATGAAGACAGAACTTGATCTTGTAGAAGGTATGCAGTTCGACAGAGGATACATTTCAGCATATATGGCTACAGATATGGATAAGATGGAAGCAGTTCTTGATAATCCATATATCCTTATTACAGATAAGAAGATTTCTAATATTCAGGAAATTTTACCAGTTCTTGAGCAGATTGTTCAGAGTGGTTCTAAACTTCTTATTATAGCAGAGGATGTTGAGGGTGAGGCTCTTACAACACTTATTGTTAATAAGTTAAGAGGAACATTCAATGTTGTTGCTGTTAAAGCTCCTGGATATGGTGACAGAAGAAAAGAGATGCTTAAGGATATCGCAATTCTTACAGGTGGCCAGGTTATTTCTGAGGAACTTGGACTTGAACTTAAGGATACAACAATGGATATGCTTGGTAGAGCTAAGTCTGTTAAGGTTCAGAAAGAAAATACAGTTATCGTTGATGGCGAAGGTGCTAAGGAAGATATTGATGCAAGAGTTGCACAGATTAAGGCACAGCTTGAGGAGACAACTTCTGAATTTGATAAAGAGAAGTTACAGGAAAGACTTGCTAAGCTTGCAGGTGGTGTAGCTGTTATCAGAGTTGGTGCTGCAACAGAGACAGAGATGAAGGAAGCTAAGCTTCGTATGGAAGATGCTCTTAATGCAACAAGAGCTGCTGTTGAAGAAGGTGTAGTATCAGGTGGTGGTTCTGCTTACATCCATGCTTCTAAGAAGGTTGCAGAGCTTGTTAAGACACTCAGTGGAGATGAGAAGATTGGTGCCCAGATTATCTTAAAGGCCCTTGAAGCTCCATTATTCCACATTGCATACAATGCAGGTCTTGAAGGTGCTGTTATCATCAATAAGGTAAGAGAGTCTGAAGTTGGTACAGGATTTGATGCATACAAGGAAGAGTATGTCAACATGATAGATGCTGGTATCCTTGACCCGGCTAAGGTTACAAGAAGTGCATTACAGAATGCTACAAGCGTTGCTTCAACACTTCTTACAACAGAATCAGTTGTTGCTAATATTAAGGAAGATGCTCCAGCTATGCCAGCAGGCGGTGCAGGCATGGGCGGAATGATGTAATTCCACAATATAATTAAAACTTATAGCCCGGTGGGTAATTTCCCGCCGGGCATATTGCTTTAAAGAAAGGTTATTGAATTATGATAGAAGGAACAGTAGAGCAGATTGTTAAAGTTACCGCTCCTAAGATTTCAATTTTTTACAGAATAATACTTGTGATTGCATGTCTGCTTGCAGCGACAACAATTGTGCAGACAGGATGGCTGGGTGTAATAGTTCTTATTATATTTATATTCTTTACGGTATTTGTATTTGAATATTATAATGCTGAATATGAATATTCATATGTTGATGGAAGCCTCACTATAGATAAGATTATGGCTAAGTCTGTGCGAAAAAATGTTGGAAGCTTTGATCTTACAAGAGCAACTTTGGTTGCGAAAGTAAACAGTCAGGAGGCTTTAGGCAAAGCAAGACAGCAGTTAAGAACATATAATTGTTCGTCAGGAGTAGATGACCCTGGAGATATTGTAATATACACATATGACAATGACAGCAATGAGATGATAAGACTGTTTATGCTTCCGGATGATTCAATGAAAGAAGCAATTATAAGTGCTGTTGGTAACGGAGTTGCACATTTATAAAAAATGTTTGACTTTTAGCGGCAGTTTTGTTATATTCACTTGTAACATATTTATAAACTGACTAAGCTGTCAGATACTTGTAGAAACATCCGGATTAATTTATTTATTCGGATTTTTTCTATATATTAAAACACAACAGAAAGCGAGGATTTTAGCAAAATGGGTAAAATTATTGGTGAAGGCATTACATTTGACGACGTACTTTTAGTTCCACAGTATTCAGAAGTAACACCTAATATGATTGACCTCTCAACACAGCTCACTAAGAATATTAAACTTAACATTCCTTTAATGAGTGCAGGCATGGACACAGTTACAGAACACAGAATGGCAATCGCAATGGCTAGACAGGGCGGTATTGGTATTATTCACAAGAATATGTCAGTAGAAGCTCAGGCAGAAGAAGTAGACAAGGTTAAGCGTTCAGAGAATGGTGTTATCACAGACCCATTTTTCTTACATCCAGATAATACATTACAGGAAGCTAATGACCTTATGGGCAAGTTCAGAATCTCCGGAGTACCTATCACAGATGATAATGGCAAGCTTGTTGGTATCATTACTAACAGAGACCTTAAGTTTGAGGAGCATTTTGAAAGACCAATCAAGGAGTGCATGACAAGCGAGAATCTTATCACTGCTCCAGTTGGAACTACTCTTGAAGAGGCTAAGAAGATATTAGGCAAGGCAAGAAAAGAGAAGCTTCCTATCGTTGATGATGATTATAAATTAAGAGGACTTATTACAATTAAGGATATCGAGAAGAGCGTTAAGTATCCATCTTCAGCACATGATTCACAGGGCAGACTTTTAGCAGGTGCTGCTGTTGGTATCACAGCTAATGTTATGGACAGAGTTCAGGCACTTGTTAATTCAAGTGTTGACTGTATTGTAATTGATTCAGCTCATGGTCATTCTAAGAATATTATTACAACTCTTAAAGATATTAAATCAGCATTCCCTGATCTTCAGGTTATTGCCGGTAATATTGCAACAGGTGCAGCTGCAAAGGCTCTCTGTGAGGCTGGTGTAGATGCTGTTAAGGTTGGTATCGGACCTGGTTCTATCTGTACAACAAGAGTTGTTGCAGGTATTGGTGTACCACAGGTTACAGCCGTTATGGATGCTTATGCAGAGGCT
>OGXM01000867.1_pt1 | contig 18264 bp, 10 predicted proteins | sample 1576271 | NCBI WGS metagenome assembly OGXM01 (sample SAMEA3541579, study PRJEB24748) | human gut metagenome | biome: human gut; feature: human-associated habitat; material: faeces | place: China | collected 2012 | reverse complement strand
CCTGAAGGAACAACTATAGTTAATAAAGATGGAAGCAAATTTACTAAAGGCGGGGCCCGCCCTACGAAATGGTGCGATACCGCCTCTCCCACAGGCTCCCCGCTACGACCTTGCCGGGGAGAAGGGCCGCCAGCGCTTCCGCATTACGCCAGTCCTGCGGCGTCTCCACCTTATTGACGTACACCCAACCGCCGGCATAGCCCTCGGCGCGGAGCACCGCCGCTTCCAACGCGGGGGTGACCACATCGTCCTCCGCCGCGCCGCACAGGGCGGCGTAACGCTCCGGGCGGTGACAGATCTGTCGGATGGGGCGGCCAAAGCCGTCGGCTCCCACCACATAGATAGTCTGGCGGGCGTTGGGGGGGATCACCGGCTCGTGAGGGGCGTGAGCCTTCAGGGGCAGGCGCTTGGCGCCGTCGGCCTCCACCAGCACGAAGTCCGCCAGCTGCGCCAGCGTCTCAAAGGACAGCGCCGGGGCGGTCAGCTTGCCCTCCGCCGTTTCGCTGGCCACGCACACCGCACCATGGGCCGCCAGCGCGGCGGACACGGCGGCAGCGCCGCCGGACAGCAGCACGGGGTACTGCTCCGGCCTTTGGATTTGGGTGGAGGTGGTGACCACCACCGTGCCGCGGCGGCGCAGCTCCTCCGCCAGCGTACACATAAGCGTGGTCTTGCCGCCGCCGCCAATGAGAGCGGTGACGCCCCTTTCCACGCCCAGCAGGGCGGAAATGTCCATTATATGTCCTCCGGCACACGCACCCAACGGGTGGGCATGCCGCCCTCAAACGTCACCTGATAGCCGGTGCCCGCCTTGCGGTACCAGTCCACCCGCAAGCCGCCGAACCACGTCATCATGAACCCGGCGATGACGCCGCCGTGGACGACGCACACCGCGTCGGTGTCCTCCGCCAGCACCGTCTCCATGGCCTTCCGGTTGCGCTGCATGGTCTGGGGCGCGCTTTCGCCGTTGGGGCAGGGGAGATGCTCGCTGTCGGTGATCCAGCGCTGGAAGGCGGGGTCGTCCTTCAGCTGGTCATAGCTGCGCATCTCGAAATCACCGAAGTCCATCTCCCGCAGCCCCGGCAGCGCCGTGTGGGTCACGTCGCCGTAGATGGCGCGGAGGGTCTGCTCCGTCCGCACCAGACCGCTGGTGAAATACCGGGGCGCGGTGGGGTACTGAGCGGCGTGGGCATGCAGCTCCGCCAGAGACTCCGGCAGCACTGGGATATCCGCCGCGCCGTAATACAGGTCGCGGAGACTGCCCTCGGTCTGGCCGTGGCGTATCAAGGTCAAGATCATTTCAATTCCTCCGTTAATCCGCATAATATCCGGGTCACATGGGCCGCCTCACGGGCCAGACGCTGCACCAGCGTGCCGTGCACCTCACGCCACGTCCGCTCCGCGCCGTCCATGGGGACGATGCCGCCGCCCACCTCCCGGGTGATGACCACCGCGTTTTCAAAAAGGGGCAGGTACTGCTCCGCGTTATCGCAGCGGCGGGTCAGGGCCTCCAAGTGCCAGTAGCATTTCTTACCCGGCACCGGGTCGCCCGCCGCCAGATCGCATACGTCGGCCATGGTCAGGCCGTAATGCCGGAGCGCCCAGGTCAGCTTGCCCTGAAACGCGCCGCCGATCACCAATTCCATACTCGTCACCTCACCAAAGTCAATACCGCAAGGCCCCACAGCTCGCCCAACGTCAGGGCGAAGCCCGACACGTCGCCGGACATGCCGCCCAGCTGCCGGTCAGCGTACCACACCGCCAGCCAATAGCCCACGGCCGCCGCCAAGGGGGCGAAGCTGCCCCACAGCGCCAGCGGCACGATGATCGCCGCCGCCATCACAAGGGCAGCAAAGACCACATAGGGGGTCTTTCGGTCGGTCATGGCGGCGTACTGGCTGGTGGTCATGGGCCGCAGCGTCAGCACCGCCAGCGCCGCGCAGGCACGACTGGCCGCCGGGATCACCAGCAGGGGCAGCAACGGCAGCTCCTCCCGCGCCATGGCGAAGCTCCACTGGCTCAGCGCCAGCAGCACCATGGAGATCACGGCGAAGGCGCCGCAGTGGGAGTCCTTCAAAATTTCCTGCCGCCGGGGCAGGTCGCGGCGGCTCAGCACCGCATCGCACACGTCCATGAAGCCGTCCAGATGGAGAAAGCCCGTGGCCAGCCACGGGGCAGCGGCGATCAGCAAGCCTGCCGCGCTCTGGGGCAAAAACCGCCCCACATACGCCGCCAGCAGCCACACACCGCCCACCACCAGCCCCACAAGGGGCAGGCAGCAGATCATTTTGCTGCGGGCCTTCTCGTTCCATAGCTTCAGCGGACAGGGGATGGCCAAAAACATGCCCCACGCCATGAAAAAGCCGTAGATCCAATCCTTCACAAGGGCCACGCTCCCTTCCACACACGGGGCAGGCCCGCCGCCATATCGCACACCACGTCAAATTCCGCCGCCAGAGCGCGGCACACCTGGGCAAGGCCACGGACGTAGACCTCCGTCCAGTCTTGATAGTCCTCGCCGCCCCGCCACAGGTCGTCGCAGACGCAGACGAAGTGGGCGCTGTGACGGCTGACGGCCAGCAGCTCCGCCGTCACGGTCTCCGCGGCGTTGGCGTCAAATTCCGGGCCGAACATGGCCTCGGACAAGGCTGCCGTCACGCTGTCCAGCAGCACCGCGCCGCATTTGTCGATGTCCGGCAGAGCGGCGGTCAGGCCGGTGCTGCGCTCGATAGTCCGGAAGCCCCAGCCCTCCCGGTCGGCAATGTGCCGCAGGACACGCTGGTGATCCTCGCTGTCACGGGGCGTCATGGTGGCCCAGTAGTAGAGGGGAGCGCCCGCCGCCAGATGGCGGCACAGGCGCTGGGCGGCGGTGCTTTTGCCGCTCTTGCTGCCGCCGATCAGTAAAATTCTCATGATTTTTCCACCGTAAAGCTGTCGCCGGAGCGGATGGGCTCCAGATAGTCGTCCTGAATGGCGGCCTCGGAGAAGGTGGCCATGTTCTTCATCACGCCGCAGGCGCCCTCCAGCACCCGGAACAGCAGGGGACATCCGCTGCCCTCCCCCAGACGCATGTCCAGCGCAAGGCAGGGCGTCAGGCCCAGCGCCTGGGCCGCCCTGGCGTAGCCCAGCTCGTAGGACTGGTGGGACAGGAACAGATAATCCGCCGCGGCGGGGCACAGATGCACAGCGCACAGGGCGGCGACGACGGAGATGTAGCCGTCCACGGCGGCGGCGATCCCCTCGTGGGCGCAGCCCAGAAACGCGCCGGTCATGGCGGCGATGTCCAGTCCGCCCACCTTGTGGAGCACGTCCAGCACGTCGTTTTTGTCGGGACGGTGCAGCGCCAAAGCGCGGCGCAGCACCTGCTTCTTCCGGTCAAAGCCCTCGTCGGTGAGGCCGCCGCCCCGGCCGGTGACAGTCTCCACCGCCGCGTCCAGCAGCACCGAGAGCACGGCGGCGCTGGTGGTGGTGTTGCCGATGCCCATTTCGCCGATGCCCAGCACCGAAATACCGTCGGCTTTCGCCTGCGCGGCGGCCTCCATGCCCACCGCCAGCGCCTGAAGCGCTTCGGCACGGGTCATGGCGGGCTCCGCCGCCATGTTGGCGGTGCCATAGCGCACCTTGCGGTTCACCACGGCGGGGCAGGGCACATCCACGGCGATGCCCACATCGTACACCGTCACGTCATCGCCGAAGGTCTGGGCCAGCGCCGACATGCCGGTTTTGCGGCGGGTCATGTTCACCGCCTGCTGCACCGTGACGGACTGGGGCGCGCAGGACACGCCCTCCGCCACCACGCCGTTGTCGGCGGCAAACACCGCCACACGGCACTTTTTCACCTCCGGGCAGACCCGGCCGGTGACGCCCGCCATGCGGACAGCCATGTCCTCCAGCTTGCCCAGACTTCCCGGCGGCTTGGCCAACTCCGCCTGACGGCGGCGAGCGGCGGTCATGGCGGCTTCATCCGCCGGGCGGATGGCCGCGATATAGGCTTGCAGTTCCTGTTCTGTCATCGTGTGATCTCCCCCAGATAGCCCTGCGCCGCCAGCCAGTCAAGAGACGGGGCGCAGTTCATGTTTTCGATGGTATAGGTGGTGGCGGGACAGGCCGTCAGCAGGGCGTCCAGCACCTGCTCCATGGGGATATTGCCCTCGCCCAGCGGGTTGTGCAGATCCCATTCGCCGAAATTGTTGTGGATATGGACGTGCCGCAGCCACGGGGACAGAGGGGCAATCCAGTCCAGGGGCGGCGTCTTGCTGACGGTGGTGTTGGCGTGGCCCACGTCAAGGCACACCCCCAGCCGGGGATCGTTTACGCCCTCCATGATGGCCGCCAGCATATCCGGGCCGTCGTCCATGACGTTTTCCAGCGCGATGGTCATGTCCCGGGGCACCTCCGGCAGAAAGTCCCGCCAGAAGCGCACCGACTGCTCCACAAACCACTCCGGAAAGTAGACGAAGGGGACGTACCCGTCGTGTATGACGATGCGGTTGATCCCCAGCCGCCGGGCCATGGCGACGGTCTGGCGGTAGCGCTTCACCGCGATGTCCCGCACCAGCGGGTCGATGGCGCAGGGATGCAGCTCGGCAAAGGGCGCGTGGAGCCACAGGCGGGCAATATCCGCCGTTTCCGCTTCCGCAGCGGACACGGCGGCGCTGTCCTCCAGCGCTGCCGCCATGCAGAAGGCCGTGACCTCGAAGCCCAGAGCATAGCGGCGGGAGAGCTGGGCAGCGGCGCTGTCGATGCCGGACAGATGGAGTTTTTCGCGCAGATGGGCGCGGTTCATGGGCAACACCTCTTTTCTGACAGTATAGCATGGTCGGGGGAAAAAGGAAAGCGGTACGTTTTGGTCAACGCACCGCCTTCGTTTATTCTCCGCCGGCGGCGTAGCCGCCGCCTACGTCCTCGCCCAGATCGCAGGTATAGACCCAGCAGATCACATCGCCGTCCTGCAAGGTGTAGCCGGAGCAGCCGTAGTTAGGGAATTCCCCGTTGACGCTGTACATCCAGCCGGACAGCTTGCCGCAGTCGAACTCGTAGAGATTGGCAATGCCCTCGATATAGGCGGTTTTATACAGGGGCGACCAGCTGGACTCCATGGAGATGCCATTGTCCCGGCAGACCCGCTGGAGCAGGTCGAAGGCCGTCTCCCCCTCGGTGAAGGAGAGCTCCGTCTCCGGCAGGATCACGCCGTCATCGGGCACGAAGTCCGCCTTGGCGGCGTTGAGCTGGTCAAGATTGTCCAGAATGGTGGCGCAGGAGATGGAAACGGTGCAGCTGCCTGCCGTCTCTGTTTCGGCAGGGGAACCGCCGCAGGCGGTCAGCAGAGCAAGGCACAGCAGCCAGCACAAAAGGGCCGCGCTCCATGGGGTACGGTGTTTCATAGGTCGCCTCCGATGGAAGGGAGCGGCAAAGCCGCTCCCTCCGGTTGGGTTTTCAGGGATTTTGGGGAAATTACGCGTCCTGACGGCGCTTTCTGGCCAGCAGAGCCAGCGCGGCGGCGGACACCACCACGCCGCCCAGCCACAGGGTCAGGCGGCTGTTGTCGGCGGTGTTGCCGGACTTGACGTTCTTGCCGTCGGTCTTGCTGTCGGTCTTGCCGTCGGCGGAATCGCTGGTGGAGCCGTCGTTGGCGTTCTGCTTATCCCGCAGCTGCTGATAGCGCTTTTCGGCGGCCAGCAGGGTGTTGTAGTTGGTGACCTGCGCCTTCAGCTCGTCGTCCAGCGCGTCGTAAGCGGCGCGGGCGGCGGTAATCTTGGCCTTGCTGTCCTTGTCCAGCTTCACCTTGCCGATGGCGTCGATCTTGGCGATCACATCGTCTACGGCGGCCTTGTCGGCGGCTTCCTTCTTCAGCTGGGCCAGCTTGGCCTCGGCGTCGGTCAGGATATCCAGCTTGCTGACCAGCGCCTTCTGCTCGTCGGTCAGCGCGTTATAAGCCTTACGGGCAGCGTCGATCTTGGCCTTGCAGTCGTCGGTCAGGGTCACGTCGCCGATGGCGTCGATCAGGTTGTCAACCGCCTTGGCGGCGGCCTTGTCGGCGATCTCCTGTGCGCGAACGGCCAGATCGGCCAGCATCTGGGGATTGAAGGGGTTGTTGTTGGCTTTGATGGCGGCCTTCATCTCGTCAACGGTCTTGGCGGTACCCAGACCGGTGACGCCGTACTTGGGGCTTTCCTTGCTGACGGTGCCGTCCAGATAGAAGCAGTTCTCCTCATAGTGCGCCGCGGTCTTATCGGGGGACAGGCCGCCCAGATAGGAGGCAGTGCCGCTGGTGCCGGTAACATCACCGATGCTGTAGCAGTTGGTCAGGGTCGCGCCATTCGTGTTGCTGTAGGAGGAGCCGCAGATACCGCCCAGATAGCACTCGTTTTTGGAAGTGGTGGTGATATTGCCGCTGCCATAGCAGTTGGTAATGGTTGCACCACTCGCGGTATAGCCCGCGATGCCGCCGGCATGCTTCTTAGACGTGACATTCACGGAGCTGTAGCAGTTCTCGATGGCGGCATTGCTTTCCAGATAGCCCGCAATACCACCTGCCTGCGCGTTGCTGCTGGCGGTGCAGGTCACATCGCCGGACACGCCCAGATTTTTCACCGCGGCGCCGGTCTTTACGTAACCGAAGATACCCAGAGGATAGCTGCCCCTGTTGATGTACAGGTTCTTTACCATGTGGCCGTCACCGTCGAAGGTGCCGTAGAACTTGTTCAGGGGCGTCCAGTCGTAGGCGGCCAGATCGATATCGGCGGTCAGCTTGGCGCTGGTCTTGCCATCAGTGGCGGCAAACCATGCCAGCTCGGCGGCGGTGCCGATCAGGTACACGCCGTTGGCGTCCTTCTTGGGCTCGGTCTTGGTCTTGCCGTCCCAAGCGTTTTCACCGGCCTTGGGCATAGCGGCTGTCTTGACAGTCAGGATGCCGTCCTTCACATTGGCGGCGTCAGCGCTGCCCAGAGAGAAGCTGCCACGGGTGACAACATAGCCATCCTTCACCAGCGTGTAGGTATAGGGGCCATAGCCCAGCGTATAAGTGCCGTCCTCGTTGGCGGTAATCGGGGTCTTGCCATCGCGGCCCAGCAGGGTGACGGTGACGCCGCTCAAGGACGTGCCCTTCTCGTCCGTGATGTCCAGCTTGGTCTTATAGGTGACCTTCTGATACACCGTAACCACCGCGTCAGCATAGTGGTTCATGTAGTAGTTGACGTTCACAGCATTGAAGTTAGTGCCCACGCCGGTATCGGTCATGCTATACAGGAAAGCGAAGGGGTTGGCAGCAGCATACATGCTGCCGTAGGTATAGCCGTTGGTAAGGGTGTACTGCGCGGTGGCCGCGCCATCGGCGAAGGTCACATCCTCTGGGATGGTGACGGTGACGGTGGCGTTGTCCATCTTCTGGTACTGGCCCAGCGTACCCTCGTACTTGGCGTCACCGGCGAAATAGGTAGGCTTGAAGTTGGTGGGGTTGAAGATGCCGGAGATCTTGTTGACGGCGCGATACATGCCGTCAAAGCTCAGCTTTACCTGATCGCCGGGCATGATGGGCTCGCCGGGATTGGAGACATTCTCGCTGGTGATGGTGACCTTGGCCACGCGCACCAGACGGTAGCTGACGCCGGTGGAGTCGGTCATCTTGAGGATAACGGTGCCGCCCTTGCCGTTGCCGATAGCGTTGAAGCCAGCCAGAGGCACGGCGTAATTGCCGTCAGCGTCGGCGGAAACGGACTGGAAGCCGGAAACGGTGGTCTTCATGCTGTTGTCGGTGGCAGCCAGCGCGTATTCCACCTTCACGCTGCCGGTGGCGTTGACAGTGAAGTCCAACGCAGGGTTCGTCTCACTGGTTTCATAGAACCATGTGTCGTAGTTATAGTCCCAATCCTCGGAGCGGGTAGTGGTGACGCCGGAAGCCATGTTGTACTTCACCTTCGCGTCGGCGGTGCCGTGGGTCACGCCGGTACCGCCCACCACGATGACGCCCACACGCTCAGGGCTGGTGGCGGGGAACAGGCCGCCGTGGCTGCCGTGATTGCTGGGGTTCACGTCCACGCTGTCATAGTAGACGGCGATGATGGAATCCTGCGTACCGGGGGTAACGTCCGCCCAGTTGGCGGTGGCGTTACCGCCGTTAACGGGGCTGATCGCAGCATCGCCGGTCAGGGTGTTCCAGTGGAAGTCAGGCTCCACCATGATGTTGCCCGCGTCGGAGTTGATGAGCTGCCAGTGACGGTAGGCGCGGACACGGGTGGCACCGGTGAAGCTCTTGTAACCGCTGGGATCCAGATTGACCTGTAGGTCGGCCTCGTCACGGTTGATGGTCTGAGTACCCAGATTGCTGAAATCGTGAGAAACGCGATCCGTGGCGGCGCTCTCGGCAAAGGAGACGGTCAGCTTGCCGCTCTCGCTCTGGCTGGCCAGCCAGCCCGCCTGGGTCACATGGGTATCGTCGCTGAGACGCCAGGTGTAGTTGCCATTGCTCTTGGAGATGAAATACTGGGCGGTCTTGGTCTTGCCGTCCGCGCTGGTCGTCCACTCTGTCTCAGGCTCCACCTCAGTGGTGTTGAAGTTGTTCCACTGGAAGTACAGGCCGAAGGTGGCGTCGGCGGGAACGGTGACGGTCAGCTCTATGCGGGTGTTGATGGTCAGCACTTTTGCAGTAGCCGCTCTGTAGCTGGCAGTGAAGGTCTGGTTGATGTTCTGGGTGAAAATGTAGCCTTCAATATCGGGATAGGCGTAAGTGTTGTACAGGCAGGCGTTGCCGGCCGCGTACAGCATGGTGGGGTAGTACGTATAGTTATCTTTGATATAGGGGTCGCCCATGGCCGTGTCGCACTTCATGATGGGGCAGGTCACGCGGACATGGTACTCCTCAGCAGTGAAATAGGTGTTGTCGGCCTTTTTGCTCTTGGTATAGAAGGAGTTGCACTGGAGATAGATCTTGTCGCCGCCGCCGGTGCCGCCGTCCACGTTGGTGTCGGTGGGCAGGTCAAGGGTCATGCCGCCCAGCGCCTTGCCGTCATCGGTAAAGGCACGGTAGGCATAGCGCCCGGCCGTCAGCTTGGCGTAGAACGTCTGATATTTGGTGCTGTCCAGCTTGCCCATGGCGGGGTCATACTCCTCCTCGCCCTCAGGCAGGGTATCGGTGAAGTTGCTGTACAGGAACACATCCTTGAGCTCGTCGCCCAGCACCTCGTTGCCGTCGGCATCCTTGGTGACGTTATACAGCTTGATGACGGGGTACTTGCCGGTATAGTCCTGACTCACATAGAAGGTGAAGTTCATGGTGGGGTTGTCCTCTACGGTCAGGGTCAGCGTCCAGGTATGGGTGGAGAAGTTCTCGCCGTCGAAGGAGGCATAGAAGCGGTAGATATACGTGCCCGCCACAGTCTCGGTGAGCTGGATCAGGGTGCCGCCGAAGAGAGCCTTCTCGAACTTCTGCCTGGCGCCCCAGCTCTGGCCGTTGTCGGCGGAGCGCTCATAATAGTAGTTCTCGTAGGTGAGGCCCTCGCCGTCAAAGATCTTGCCCGCCTGCAGGTCGCTGAGCAGATAGGCGGTGCCGGTCTGGACGGTGGCGCTGGCGGTGGGGGACACGCCGTCCTTCAGCTTGGGAACGGCCACGGCAGGGGTCGTGTCCTCGCCCTCGGCGGGCACAGGCTCGGCGTTCGCGTCGCCGTTGGCGGGAGCGGGGGTCTCGCCGCCGCTCTTATCCGCGTTGGCGGGGGTGGTCTGGCCCTCGTCGGGGGTGACGGGGGTGGTGGGTTGGTCATTGCCGTCGGTTGTGACGACGGCGGGGGTAACTTCCTCCGCGAACGCCGCCACGGACAGGTTGCCCATCAGGGACAGCACCATGGTCAGCGCCAGCAGCAGAGAAAGCAGCCGTTTGCTTGTTTTCATGTGTTTTTGGTTCCTTTCTATGATTTTTCTCTATATAAAGCCTTTCGGCAGAAAGCACTCCGAGGAAAGCTCCCGCCGAAATCGTCATCGCCGACTTGACAGCGTCCCGGTGCAGGCAGGAGCTTTTCCGGACGGCCCTGGGCGTATCTGACTGATCCCAAATTGGGCTTCACAGTGACCTGTTCGCGGGGATTTGCACCCCATTCCGCCTCCGGCGCAGTACGCCGGGCGGGCCGTCCGGTATGCAGTTTTGGATGGCTGTCAGCTCACGCGGAGGCGAGCGGTGGCCGGTGCGAGGCGGGCGGCGTCGCTGCCCGCCTTGGGATCGACAGCCAGCAGGTAGTAGGTACCGGGTTTCTCGTTGACGACGTACTGGAAAGCATCGCCGCTCTCGTCTGCCGGGATCTCCGTCAGCTGCGTCCATTGATCGTCGTAGAGGTAGACCGTCATGCCCGCGATAGACTGGAAGCTCTCGCTGCCGCCGTCGGCCACGGATTTGGTTTCGTACTTCCGGGTGTTGAAGGTCAGCGTTTCTCCGGCCTTGACGGTGTATTCGTCCTTGTCAAAGCAGGTGAACGCGCCGCCGTCGCTCCAGAAGTTCCAGTCGCTGAACAGTGCCACGTCAATGGTATCGCCGCTGCTCAGCAGAATGTAGTCCGCCGTGGCGCCCCAACCTGGCCCCATCAGGGGATATACGTGGTTGCGGTAGTACATGAGGTTTTCATCGTGGCCCCAGAAGTTCGGCATGTACATGCTGGTGGCGGAGCCGCTGATGGTCAGCGCCGGGCCGGGCCAGCTGGCCGTCTGCTTTCCCAGAATGTCATGTACCTCTCGGTATCTGTCGTTCTGGCCGTCGACCACCTTTTTCGTGCCGGAGGTTACTTCCTCCGGGGTATAGTCCTTGCAGTACACGCCCAGCAGATACAGATACAGGTGCAGAACGGTAGGCCGCTCCACCACCACATTGTCGATATAGCTGCCGCCGCCTTGGCCGTTTTCGGTGTGGTAACGGTAGAACTCCGCAAGCCCCTGACTCTCCAGATCGAAGTAGGGCACCTCCACCTGCAGGTGGGCCATGGGGGTGCCGTCGACGCCCCTGATGGGCACACCGTCGTTGGAGACGGTGACGTAGACGGTCACGCTGTCGGCATTCTCCTCGTCATAGTCGTACTGGCCGGGGTCTCCGGCGGCGCTCTTTGTAACGGTAACCGTCAGGTGATAGACTGCCTGCACCGCGCTGTCGGCGCCGCACACGGCGGTGATGGTCAGGAGATAGTCGCCTGTCTTGCTGTTGGTGAAGGACAGGTAATCGCCCTTATCGTCCGCGGCCAGCTTGGTGTGCTCGCTCAGTCCCTCGCCGGACAGCGTGTAGGTGACGCGGTCCGGGCAGGTGTCGAACACATCGCTCATGTACAGGGTATACATCCCGCCCTGCTCCACCTGCGCCGTTTTGGGCGCGGTGCTTTTTACGGTGATGGCGTGGCGGGGAACGGGCCACTGGCCCTCGGTCAGATAGCCGTACAGCGCCGCTGCGTCCGCGATATCCTGCTTGCCGTCGCCGTTGACGTCCAGCCGGGCGAGGGTGGCGGGGTCGGTGATGGTGTTCTTATCGCAGCAGTACTCATACAGGTATTGCAGGTCGTACACGTCCACCGCGCCGTCGCCGTTGATATCGCCCTTTACGGCGGCTCTGGCCGGGGCGGAGGACAGAGAGGCGGTCACGCCCTTCAGGGCGGTACGGTCAACGGCTCCGGCGCTGGACGCGCTGCCCAGCAGTCTGGCCGTTCCGCCGCCGCTGGCAGCCATCGTCTGAGGGACGGCTGCGGAGGTATCGCTCTCCGGCCAGCTGCCCCTGATCAGGAAGTCGTACAGCGCCGCCGCGTCCGTGATGTTCGTCAGGCCGTCGCCGTTGACGTCCAGCCGGGCGAGGGTGGCCCTGTCGGTGATGGTGCTGTTGTCGCAGCAGTACTCATACAGGTATTGCAGGTCGTACACATCCACCGCGCCATCGCCGTTGATATCGCCCCGGTCATAGGTCTTGCCGGTGACGGAGATGGGAATGTCGGTCTTGGCCGCCCGGATCACAGGCTCGCCGTCCGCGCCGCTCTGGTACATGACGGGCACGTAGGTCAGCTCAAAGTAGCCGTCGTCCGCCGCGGTGAGGGTATCGCTGTAGGTGAAATATTCCACCTTGACGCCGTTGATGGTGCGGCTGACCGGCAGAACGCGGCTCTCGCCGTTGGTGTAATAGACGGTCAGCTCCATGCCGGCGGGGTCGAAGGCCTCGCCCTCGTTGTAGCTCATTTTATCCGGCAGCTTCGTCACCTCCACCTTATCGACGGTGCTGGTCAGCGCCATCAGATAGGCGGAGTCGTTCTTGAAGAACACCGTGCCCTTGCTGTCGGCAATGGGAGAGCAGATGGCGTACTGCGCCTGATCGTTGGCGGGGGTGAACAGGGCGTAGGCAGTCTCCACCGTGCGGGTGCTGCCGCCCTCCTGATAGGTCTCGGTGGTGGTTTTGCCGGGAGCCGTTCCCGTATCCTCCAGCAGCCGCAATGTGCCGGGGGTGAAGTTGTCAAAGAAGTAGACGCTGGGGTATTCATAGGCGGTGGTCAGCAATCCGGAGGTCTGGGGATAGCCCTTGGTGGGCACACTGTAGAGCACACTCATGGAATCCAGATCCACCACGGTGATGTTGTGGCCGGTATACGCGCCGAACTGAGACGTACCGGACACGCCGATATAGGCCCGGCCCTTATACAGCACCGGCGTACAGGTGCTCATGGCCGGTGTACTCGGGTCGCCGCTGCCGTTGCTGAGGGCGCAGGAGCGCGTATCCGTGATCTTCCAGCCGTCCGCCGTCTGCGTCACGGCGGCGGAGTAGAGATACCCTCCCTTGGAGGTGAAGTAGAAGCGTCCGTCCCCGTCTCTGGCGATGGAGCTGCGCACGTCGCCCCGCAGGCCGTCCCAGCGATCCAGCTCCTCGCCGGTGGAGGGGTCAAGGCACAGCAGCGCGCCGGTGGCGCTGGAGGATCGATCCTGTCCGTCGTCGGCGCCCACCAGCAGGTAGTTATCGCAGACATACGCGCCCGCCCAGTAGAAGCCGCCCAGACGGGTATACGTCCAGCGGGCCAGCTTTTTCTCGCTGCCGCTGGTGGGATCCTCGTCGGTGGCGGACAGGCAGACGAAATTGGCGTTCTCCTGCTCCTGATTCCAGAAGCCGGTATACACATAGCCGTCATGGTAGGTCAGGGGACAGTTGGGCTGGCCGCCCAGCGCGTCCCGATAGATCCACAGGGACTCCAGCGTGGCCGCGTCAAAGGCCTGCACCGTGCCGCTGCTGAGGGCCACGAACAGCATGCCGCAGTCGGGGCCGTAGGTGGCGGAGGTGATGGCGAAGCTGGAGGTATCGCACATGGCGCCGGTGGCCACCACCGTACCGGTGACGGATTCCACCTTGTACAACGTCCTGCCGCTGTAGACGATCAGGAACTCCACGCCGCCCTCCTCGATAAGAATGGGGCAGCCCAGCGCGGAGGTGCTGTAGCCGTCGCCCAGCTTATTGGCCCAGCTGAGCACGGCGGTATCGCTGGAGGTGGGGGTCTTGGCGTTCACCACGCCGTTGGCGTTGTCATTGCCCCGGAAGGAGGGCCAGCTGGAGGTGACGCCTGCGCCGTGGCTGGAGACGGGAGCCGCGGCCAGCGAAATGACGATCTCCTCCGCCTTGCCGGCGGCGATCTCCTGCGTGTCGCCCACATAGCCGGAGCAGGTGGCCACGCAGGTGTAGGTCAGGCCCTCCACCAGCGAGAACGTGCCGTCGTCATTGGGCCAGACGCGGGAACCGCTGCGCATTTCGTACACGGCGGCCAGCGCGCCGTCAATGGTTTGTTTGGTGTCCTTATCCTGAATAGTGACGGTGGTGTCAATAGGCGCGCCCTTTTTCAGCGTCAGGGTATAGGCGCGGGCCTGATGCCCCTCCGCGGTGCAGGCGGTCAGGGTAAAGGTCTCCTGCTTTTTCGTCTCGTCCAGCGGCAACGTGACGGTAACGGTCTCCGCTGTTTCCCCGGTCTCCGGATCCACCTTCGGCGCGTAGATCTGGCCGCCGTTTACCTGCACACTGTAGCCCGTGACGAAGGGTGTCACCGTCAGCACCGCCTCCTGGGCGGAGCCGAGGACGGTGGTCTGATAGTCATACTGCTTCCAGTAGAAGCCGTCGTCGTCGGCGACCTCGCCCTTGATCACCGGATAGTACGCCGTCTCCATGCCGTCCACCGACAGCGACATGTCCGCCAGTGTCAGCACTCTGGCGAAGTCCACCAGATAGTCCTGCTCAAAGGTGACCTTCTTCTCGCTGTCTTCCCGGGAGACGAGGAGGGTGAAGCGGAAGGCTTCCGGCCCCGTCTTTGCCAGACTGGACGCGAATGTGCCGGAGGTTATCCCGCTGGGCACGTTCGTATCCTTGCCATCGGTACGCGGCACGCGGATCTTGCAGCCCTTGTCCTGAACGGCGACAGCCCAGACGTATACGCTGTTGTTCCGGTCGTCCATCTGCGAAGTATAGACGTGGGTGCCGGCACGGAACTGTTCCGCGGGCAGATACACGCTGGAGGTGCCGACGGCGCTGGCCGCCAGCTTCAGGCTGGTCAGGTAGTCGTCCGTCTCCGGCGTGACCGCCGTGATGGTCAGGGACGTGTCGCCCTCCTTGGGAGCGGCGAAAATGCCCTTGGCGTGGTAGTACTCGTTCTTTGTGGCGATGTAGGTATAGCTGCTGTCGCCGGGGGTCAGGGGATAGGTGCCGTCGGCGTCCACGCCGATCTCCGCACCGGCGGCGTTGAAGATGCGCACCGTCACGTCATCATCGTGCTTTACCGTCAGGGGGACGGCGGCCTTTCTGGTGACGGTGAGGGTATAGGTGGTGGTTCGTCCGCTCTCCGGCATGGTGACGGCGATGGCGGCCGTGGTGTCGCTGTCTTCCGCCAGCGGAAGGGTATACGTGCCGTCCCCGTCAAGCTGACCGCCGTTCACCGTAACGGTATAGCTGCTGTTCCGGGCAGGCCGCAGCACCACCGATTCCGTGGTGACCACGCAGGCGTATTCCGTGGTGGTGCCGGAGAAGTCCAGCTTCTGGTCAACGCCGCCCGCCATCACGCTGAGACCGTAGAGGGTAGGGGTGCGCTCCAGCGTCAGCTCCCACGCCTGATACATGGTATAGCCATCCATATCGGTGCGGGCCTCCAGACGCAGGGCGCTGCCCTGTGTACCGGCGGTCAGCACATCCGCCAGCGCCTGATGGGTGGATTCCCAGCTGCGGCTCTTGTCGACCTTCTTGCCGTTGACGTCGGTATACATGGCGCAGAGGGTAACCTTGCTGCCGTTCCACTGGTAGGTCTTGCTGTCCAGATCAGCGCCGGGCACACCGTACAGGTACAGCCCGCCGGTGGGGCCCACTGTGTCGGGCACCAGCGCCACCGTTCCGTTCTGCTCCATGGGGTAGCGGTTTTCCGCCGCGTCGCCGCCGTTGACTGACCGCAGCACCGGCTGAGCCATCCACGCCACGCCCTGAGGAACGCGCAGGGTCGTCAGCGTCTCGTCCGCCACGGTCACGCTGCCGTCCTCCGCCACCGTCATGACACCGGACGCGCCGTTCAGGCCGGAGGTCAGGGTGAAGGTATAGCTGCCCGCCGCCAGCGCGGGGTGTTCGTTGGTAAAGGTCTTTTCGTTGCCGTAGGGATCCGCCGCCGTGAAGGTGCAGTCCGTCAGCAGCTGGCCGGTAAGACCCAGAAACCGCACGTTCAACGGCTTGGTCTCCGCGTTTTCGTACTGCGTATAGGCCTCCATCCGCTCCGTCAGCGCCGTGGACAGCGCCGTCAGCTCGTCGGCGGTCTTTTTCACCGTCAGCGCCTTGGCGGCGGCGTCATACTCCTGCCGGGCGAACTTCTGCATCTGGGGCTTTTCCGCCTCCTGCCACGCCAGCATGGCGCGGCCCAGCGCGCACAGCGCCGAGGCGGTCTCCTCGTTCAGCGTGTCATAGGCGGTCAGGAACAGGAACGCGCCCACGCTGTCGGCGCGCTGCTCCAGATCAAAGCTGCCCTTGTCGTCGCTGCGGGAATAGTTGGCCGACACGCCGTCGATGGCGGTGACGAAGCCGTTGACCGTTTCCAGCCCGTCGAAGGTGTGGGGCGTTTCCTCACGGTTCTGCAGCGCCAACAGCGCCTCGCGCACCGTCTGGCCCGGCTGATAGGGAACGCGCTCCGGCGCGATGAGCACCTCCACATTGGTGGCGGCAAACAGCAGGAAGCTGTTGTCGTCCGTCAGCGCCGTATCGGCACTCTCCGCCGCAGGCTGGACTTCCGCCGGGGTGGTTTCCTCCGCGGCGGACGGCTCCTCCGCCGTCTGTTCCGTCAGGGTCTGCTCTGTGATCGCCGGGGACGGCTGGACGGCCCACGCGGTGGTGGGCAGCAGGCTCAGGGTCATGACCAGCGCCATGAAAAGCGATACGATCCGTTTTTTCACTCCGCTCTTCCTCCTTAATACATGCATAGGATCCATTTCTGATACAGCTTCTGCCAGGGCTTCAGCTTCCGGCGGAAGCACCGCAGCGTGTCGTCGGCAAAGTACCGCATCTGGCTGCGCTGGGTCTCGGTGATGGGGTGGGGGCTGTAGCGGGCCTCGGCATTCAGCCAGACCAGCGCCGGGAAGTCCACCGGCTTTCCCGCCCAGTCCGACACGGCCTTGTCCTGCTGAAGCAGCGAGCCGTTTTCACGGTGCAGGCCGCCGTGCCACATCAGCTCCATGGCGTAGGCGAACAGGGCCGCGGTGGCGGCGGCGCGGTCAGCGCCGTCAAAGGCGGCGGCGCGGCGTTTGCACGTCCGGTGGCGGCGCAGCACCACAAACAGGATGGCCGCCAGCAGCGCCAGCGCCAGCAGGAGCAGCAGCCACCGGCCCACATGCAGCCGGGACAGGCTGCTGCGGAGGGTGGAGGAAAGCTCCTTCCAGATGGTGATGACCTGAGGCTGATCGGCGGTCTGATCGGGTATTTCCACGGTGCTGTGGCGCACCGTACTGTTCTGATTTCCGCCACCGTCCTGCGCCTGGGCGCCGGTCAGGTCGGCGTCGTTATCCGGCTGGAACCAGCGCCAGTCGGACTCCGCCATCACGTTCAGGTAGGGGGTGGCCGTTTCAAAGGGGATCCAGCCCACGCCGTCCTCGTAGTACTCCGCCCAGGCGTGGGCGTCGTCGGCGGTCAGGGTCAGGGTCGTCTCGCCGGTCTTGCCGGACACCATGTCAGGCGTGACGAGATAGCCCTCCACGTACCGGGCGGGGATGCCATAGTACCGCAGCATCATCACCGCCGTCGTGGCGTACTGCACGGCGCTGCCCCGGCCGGTCTCCTGCAGGAAGCTGCTGACGGGGTCGGCGTCCTCCGGCAGCGCAACGGGGGACTCGTCATACTCCACCATTTCCGCGAGACAGGAGCGGATGCGGCTCTTGGCCTCGTAGGAGGTGATGGAGGCGGGCGCTTTGCCCAGAAAACCCGTCAGCGTTTTTTGGGTGTCCTCCGGAATGGTCAGGTAGTTGTCATAGACCAGCTGGCGATAGACGGTCTCCTGTGCCAGATAGTTCTTCAATTGGGGATCCTCCAGATGCTGGCTCAGCACGTCCAGCAGCTCATAGGCCCGGGCGGTCAGGTTACCGGAGGTGGTGTAGGCGTAGTGCTTTTCCCCTTCCGGCAGGGTATCTCGCAGCTGATAGGGGTCGCACACGCCGCTGTCCGACAGCTCGTAGGGCAGCAGGGCGAAGCGGCGGCACGCACCGGAGACGTCGAGCTGCACGTCAATCTGCGGCGTGTCCAGCTTCAGCAGCGCCGCCAGCTGGCTCAGCTGGGTCTGGGAGAAGAAATCGGCGCTTTGCAGCCAATATACGTCGTTGGCCTGGTGGGACAGCTCACCCGCGTCCAGCGCCGTCCAGCCATCGCGGGTATAGCGCTGGCCGATGAAGCCCCGCAGATACAGGGACTCCGGCCGGGACAAGGTCACCTCCAGCATGGGAGTATCGGAAAAATCCACACCGGCGGAGAAATCGCCCTCCGGCATGGCCTGAGCTTCGTTTTCATAGCGCAGGGCGTGAACCGCCTTGCGGACGGTCTCGCCGGCGGATGTCGTATTCCACGACGCGCCCAGCCCCGTGATGACCGTGACGCCCACGGTCAGCGCCGCCAGCAGCACCGCCAGCGCCGCCGTCCACAAGGACACGGCGGGGGAGCGGCGGCAGCTTCTCCGGCTGCCCAGACACAGCAGCGCCGCGCCCAGACACAGCAGCGCCAGCCACCACGCGCCGCCGGCGCTGCCGCTGACAGCGGCAAGAGGGCACCGATGCCTACGG
>OGXM01000852.1_pt1 | contig 18389 bp, 14 predicted proteins | sample 1576271 | NCBI WGS metagenome assembly OGXM01 (sample SAMEA3541579, study PRJEB24748) | human gut metagenome | biome: human gut; feature: human-associated habitat; material: faeces | place: China | collected 2012 | reverse complement strand
ATTCACTATTGACATAGAAAGATTTGTCATAAGCTCTGATGAGCCATTCGCACAAGTTTTCAACAAAATCTTCCAATACATTTTTGTATTGCCTAAATGCAAGGAACTGCTATTCTTGCTCGAAAAGTAAAATAGAGGAATTACTCCACCTACAAGCTGGCTTATGGCTGTTGCTATTGCCGCACCTGCTATACCCCATTGGAACAATACTATAAAAACGAAATCAAGAACCATATTAGTAACGCCTGCAGCAACAGTTACACCAAGTCCAAGCTGTGGTTTTCCTGCCGCAACGAAGAAGCTCTGAAACGAGTTAAGAAGCATATAAGGAATTAAAGCAGTTATAATTATATTGCCGTATAGAACGCAATTTTCGAGCATTTCGCCATTTGCTCCAAGAAGTATTGAGATAGGTCGCATAAAAATTAAGCCTAAAGCTGTCAAAACCGCTCCTAAAACTATAATTACATAAATCAGCATAGAGAAATATTGATTTGCCTTTTCTTTATCACCCTCACCAAGAGTTTTAGAAATTATGGCACTTCCTCCTGTACCAATCATAAATCCTAATGCACCGAGAATCATCAAAAACGGCATAATTAAGTTGACCGCCGCAAAAGGTATCTTTCCTACAAAATTTGAAACGAATATTCCGTCCACAACTCCATATACTGATGTAAAAATCATCATAACTATTGACGGAAATACGAATTTCAACAGTTTTTTAAGTGTAAAATGCTCTGAAAGCTGTATTTTCATAAATTTTTTCCTCCCATAAAAAAATACGCTCGATTATTTTTCAATAACCGAGCGCACTCGACATCTTATCGACTTTACAATTCCGATTGTTGGTCCTCCGATGACCTATTTAATTTTAAAAAATTAAGAACCTCTTTTTGCCTTGCGTTTTCTTGTAGAAATAAGAGCTATAACAGCACCCGCAAAGGAAACTACTGCCGCAGATGACAAACCAATAACAAGTGGCATTGCAAATCCCGGAACCTTATACTTTTCTGAATAATTATAAATTACATAAATATCATTCTCAGTATAGACACCGTTAGCATTGGCTGGTGTTTTGACAAGCTCATAGTCATCAAACTTCATGGCCTCTGTTGTGTAGCTTGATGTGCCGTCAGCCTTGCCTGTCATCACCTTTTTATCTAATACCTTTCCATCATCACCAATATAAACCGCAGTAACCTTTCCTGAATATATTACACCATCTCCATCAACCCAGCAAGTGCCACGAAGTGAATAGCCCTTGCCTGTTGAACTCTTATCAGTTTTAATACCTTTTTTAGGGTCTTTCATATTTGTGAAGATACAGTATGCTTCACTTGCATCAATAGTAAGAGTATACCAGCCATCTTCACTGCTCTTTTTCATTTCTGTACCAGGACTTTTTGCAGATATTACATTACGCTTATCATCGTCATCAAGCGTAAATACATATGCACCGACTTTTTCCCAGCCATTTTTATTATAGTAATTTATAACAAGCTTGTCAGCCTCTTTGGTCTTATAGTAATAAACTACTTCAAGCTCTTCACCAGTAAATGTTCCTGCGGTATTATCAGGAAGCTTTTCAAGGTCAAGCTCAAAGCCATCAATAGTCTTTACTGTTGTTGTATAAGCTGTGCCTTCTCTGCCCTCGATAGTAACTGAGCTTGCTATTTCCTGTGCAGCCATACCAAAGGCTTCATCACCTGCTCGCATATACTTGACAGTAACCTTGCCAACTGCACCATCAAATTTATTATAGTAATAAGTTACAGTCTGGTCAGCCTTTGTAAATGTTCCGCTCTCGTTACCTCTTACGCTATCAAAATCATATCTAAGGTTCAAGGATTCGTCCTTTGAAGTTGTGAACTTACCTCCCTCTTTGCCAGTGATAACCTGAGAACTTATAATCTCATCTGTTGCCTTATCTTTATATTCGATAGTAACCTTGCACTTATTGCTTGTGAGATTGATTTTCTCAAAGCTTGATTTATCAACAAGAATCAAAGCTGAACCTGCGTCAACCTTAACTGTATTGCCCTTTACTGTTCCAAGGCTCTTAACACCTGCTGAAGTCTTATTTGCAATAATAGTCCATTCGCTTGGAAGCTTATCACCCTTGAGAGTTACTTCCTTTTCCTCAGTTGAGGAATTGAATATAAGAGCGACCTGTGACCACTCGGATTTAAGTTTCTTTTCTGTATTTGTGAGAGTATATGCAACTAAACCATCGCTATTATTCTCAGCAAATACCATTCTTTCACACGCACCTGTTGTAGCATCTCTGAATGGTGAGAAAGCCTTTTTGATTTCGATAAGTCCGCTGTAATAAGATACCAAATCACGATATTTTTCAACATTAGACCAACTAAGCATATTTATGCTTGTAGACGATTTATAGCTATTTTCATCACCTTTTTTAGTTCTTGCAAATTCTTCACCAGCCTGCATAAATGTCAAGCCCTGTGAAGTAATATACATAGCACCAGTAAGCTTATTCATATCTACAAGCTCATCATCTCTATCTGTAAAGTTTTGGTCGGTTCTTGCAGATAGTACAAGCTTATCATATAGAGTATAATTATCATGTGCTGAAACATAGCTTACACACTGTGAAGGCTGATTTGCCCAACCACCAGTAGTAGTCTTTGTGTTATTTGCCTGTATGCTGTCTATAACATCACTGTCATTAGTACCCTGCTGTACAAAACCAGTATTAGCCGCAATAAAAACATCGCCCTTAATTGCATCACGAATTTTGTCATTAAATGCACCAATTCTGTTATCAAGCTTATTTATATTACTCTGAACAGCAGTAGCTTGACTTGTTCCAATAGTGCCACCTGTCCAAGGCTCACCATAGAGAATAATTTTCTTTCCACCATCAAGCTTATCAACAGCCTCACGAATCTTATTCATTGTTGTTACATCGTGTACACCCATAAGGTCAAAGCGGAAACCATCTATATGATATTCCTGAATCCAATAGAGAATAGAATCTATCATATATTTTCTGAACATAGCGTGTTCACTTGCGGTTTCATTTCCACAGCCTGAAGCATCACTGAATGTTCCGTCTTTGTTCATACGATAATAGTAATTAGGAACTGTCTTTTGGAACGAGCTATCCTTTGCAGTGTAAGTATGATTGTAAACGACATCCATAATAACACCGATACCAGCATCATGAAGTGCCTTAATCATTTGCTTGAACTCGTTAATTCTAACATTTCCGTCATAAGGGTCAGAAGAATATGAGCCTTCTGGAACATTATAGTTCTTTGGGTCATAGCCCCAGTTAAAAGCACCGTCCTTAGTTTCGTCAATAGTTGCATAGTCAAAAACAGGCAAAAGCTGAACATGAGTTACACCAAGCTCTTTGAGGTAATCTATACCTGTTGAAATAACGCCTTGACTATTAAGAGTTGTGCCTTTTTCTGTAAATGCAAGATATTTACCCTTATTAGCGTCTGTAACACCTGAATCAGGGCTTATAGAGAAATCACGAACATGAACTTCCCAAACAACTGTATCTGTCGGAGAATCATAGGTTATATGCTTGTCCTTATCCCAGCCGTCAGGGTCTGTCGAATCGAGGTCAACAACCATAGCTCTATTACCATTGACACCAACAGCCTTGGCATAAATATCGCAGGTTTCTTGAGCCTTGCCGTCAGTTGTTACAATATATGTGTAGTAGGTATTCTTAATATCTCCAAAAACTGTATAATACCAAATACCATTATCACCTTTAAGCATTTTCAGATTAGAAATGACTCTTGCACCTTGTTCGATGTCACTTCCTGTTGTATAACGCTTAAGGTATACCTTTTCTGCACTTGGTGCCCATACCTTGAAAGTAGTTTTTTCTTTGGTATAGTTAGCACCAAGGTCGTTTCCGTCATAATACTGCTTATCAAGCTCGTGAGAGTATTTTTTTTCGGCAGCATATGCCGTATTTGGAACAGTCATTGCTATACCTCCTAATAAAATTGTTGCTGATAACATAGCTGATAAAAGCCTTTTTAACTTTGCCAAGCTAAAACCCCCCAATATAACAAAAAAGCGTGCAAATATATGAAATCTGGATAAACTACATTTCTTTCTACAACTTTTCCTAAAATCATTTTTTAAAGCCTGAACTTTTGCCATACCATATAATTCTATCATATTAAATCGAGATTTCAAGCCGTTTTTTTATTTTTGTTAAACATTTTATTATTTATCTATAAATGTCATATTCGTATAGTAATATATTCATAATAATGCAATTACCTTCGGTAAATTTTACATATTATTTTTACACTTGAAGCCATAAGTTACTATATAGTATAATAATTTAAAGATATTTTATAAAAAGGAAGTGTCAGTAATGAAGAAAAAACCATTTTCACAAATCAGGCAAATACTCATCAAAACCGCTATGGGAGAAATTAAACCAGACCTCATACTTCGTGGCGGAAAAATTATAAATGTTTTTACAGGCAAGATAAATTCAGGAGATATTCTCATTAAAGATGGCTATATCGCCGCTATCGGAGATTATTCGGAGATATATCCAAGCTCAGAAAACTTTGAAATAGTAAATCTTGACGGAAAATATGTTTCCGCTGGATTTATAAATGCTCATGTTCATGTTGAATCTTCTATGGTTCTGCCAAACACCTATGCTCGTGAGGAGGTTCGTTTTGGCACAACAACTATAATCACCGACCCTCACGAAATAGGAAATGTTGGCGGTATGCCTGCTCTTGAAAGTATACTCGAAATGACCGAAAACCTACCTATAAATTATTTTGTTATGTTACCAAGCTGTGTGCCATCAACACCATTTGAACACGCCGGTGCAGTTTTAACTGCTGATGAGCTTATCAAGCTTAAAAATAATCCTCGTGTTCTTGGTCTTGGTGAAATGATGAATGTTCCAGGTGTACTTGGCTGTTCTGAAGATGTTATGAACAAGCTTGATGCCTTTGATAATTACATAATAGACGGACACTCTCCTATGCTTTCAGGAAACTCCCTTTCAGCATATAAAGCCGCAGGAATTATGACCGACCACGAATCAGCCTCATTTAATGAAGCAATAGAAAAGCTTAAGCTTGGGCTTTCCGTTCTTGTAAGAGAAGGTTCAGCTGCAAAAAATCTTGAAGATATAATTCGTGGTGTTGTTGATAATTCAATAGATACTAATAATATGGCTTTCTGTACAGATGATAAACACCTAAGCGATGTTTGCAAAGAGGGTACTATCCGCTGTAATATAAAAAAAGCTATTGCACTTGGACTTTCCCCTATCATTGCATACAAAATGGCAACTATAAATGCCGCAAAAATCTATGGCTTAAAGCATATCGGTGCAGTTGCACCAGCATATAAGGCAGATTTAGTTATACTTGATGATATTGAAAATGTCAGCATAACAGAAGTTTATAAAGACGGTATTTCGTTTGAAAAGTTGAACTTTGAACAAAAGTTGAATTGCCCTGAGTATCTGCTAAATTCAGTAAACTATGCACCTATTAAAGTTTCAAATTTCGAACTTCCTAAAAGTGATAAATATTCTGTAATAGGAATTATCGACAATCAGATTATCACTAAAAAGCTTGAATACACATATACTGATGCACAAAAAGCTCTTGCAAATGGAGAGCTTCTAAAAATCGCAGTAATAGAGCGTCATCACGCAACAGGAAATATGGGAATAGGTCTTATCAACGGCTATGGTCTAAAAAATGGTGCAGTTGCCACAACCGTTGGACATGATTCACATAACATAATCGTTGTTGGAGATAATGACAGCGATATGCTTCTTGCAGTAGAAGAACTAAAGCGTATTAAAGGCGGATATACCGTTATAAGCAATGGAAAGGTTATCGAATCACTACCACTTATTTTCGGCGGATTGATGAGCGTACTTCCAACAGATGAATTTATTTCACAGCTTGATAAAACAATATCTGCTGCAAGAAATTTAGGTGTAAACAAAAATATCGACCCATTTATAACACTTTCATTTATGGCACTACCAGTAATTCCTGAAATAAGAATAACCGATATGGGAATATTTGAAATGTAATTAAAAGTTTCGCTCAAGGCGGCGAGCCGCCGCTCCCAAGACGCAGAATCGCTCGACAAGTCTCGCTCGTAGTGAATTAGGGAAAATTATTGATGCGGTCGAAGAAACTACCGCTTAGCTGACGCACTTATATAAGACAATTAAAAGTTTCGCTCAAGCTTTTTCAAAGACTCGTAGTACAAGCGCAATATTCCTTGTTGCTCTCCACAAAGAGTGACACTTTTTAAATCAATAAAAACGCAGTAAAGTCAATTTTCGTTTGGCTTTACTGCGTTTTGCTTTTAGCTTAGATTACATATGCTTTGGCTCAAAAGAAAGACAATCTGTACATTGCTTAACTGTTGGGTTATTCTCGTGAGTACCTACCTTAATGGTATCAAGAGAACAATAATTAGCTGATTCGCAATGATTTGAACATTGTGTTACCGTACATTCAATACATCTGTTTGGCTGACAATTACAATCCATTTTTTATTCTCCTCAAATTATAATTTCAAACGACTGCCCGAACCGTTTTTTTCGGTAAGCTTTTGTCGTCCTCAATTATCTTAACCAAAACATCTTGCTTTATGCAAAAAATTATTCAAGGCTCAATTTCAAATAATCTCCTTAATTTACGGTAGCTATTACCTCTACTTATATAAGATAAAAAACTAATAATAATTTCAGGAGGTGAACTTCTTGACTGAATATCTTTGTCTTAGTGATTTACTTGACTCTGACCTTTCAAGCTATGAATATTTTTGTTCATTGCCAGAAAATATAAAACAAAAAATCAAAATGGAGGACGCAAGAAGCTTTTCAGAAATGCAAGCTATTGCACAACAAGAAGAACAAAAAGGATTTTTATTTTAATTTTCTCTGCTTATGAATATTTTTCCCTAATTTACTCAAAATAATCTAAAAAACACAAGGGAGAATTATTATGGAAATTACAATTTCAAATGTTCATGGCAGAGAAATCATTGATTCACGAGGAAATCCAACAGTTGAGGCAGAAGTTACTCTTATAGACGGTTCATATGGCAGAGCTGCCGTTCCGAGCGGTGCTTCTACTGGAGTTTATGAGGCACACGAACTTCGTGATAATGATAAAATGAGATATGGCGGAAAGGGTGTTCTAACCGCCGTTGAGAACATTAACACTCTTATCTCAAAATCTATTATTGGAATGAATGCGCTTAATCAAAGAGCCATTGACAAAGTTCTTAATGCTGAAGATGGTACAGAAAACAAAAGCCATCTTGGTGCTAATGCAATTCTTGCAGTTTCTCTTGCAACAGCTAAAGCTGCCGCAAATTTCATTGATATTCCACTTTTCCGCTATATAGGCGGTGTAAATAGTTATAAATTACCTGTTCCTATGATGAATATTTTAAATGGTGGTGCTCATGCGTCTAATAATATAGATATTCAAGAATTTATGATTATGCCTGTTGGAGCAGACTGTTTTTCTCATGGCCTTAGAATATGCTGTGAAATCTATCATACTCTTGGAAAAGTAATCAAAGAGCGTGGAGGCTCAACTGGTGTTGGTGACGAGGGTGGTTATGCCCCAAACCTTGAAAGCGATGAAGAGGCTCTCAAACTCATATGTGAGGCTATCCAAGAGGCAGGATATTCAACTGATACTGTAAAAATTGCACTTGATGCTGCCGCAAGCGAATGGTATGCCGAGGGCAGCTACAGACTTCCAAAGCGTGGCACTATACTTTCAAGTGAAAATGTTTCAGAATATTTCGGAGAGCTATCTGAAAAATATCCTATAATCTCTATCGAAGACCCTCTAAGTGAACACGATTGGAAAGGCTGGACTCATATTACGAAACAGCTTGGAAATAAAATTCAACTTGTCGGTGATGACCTTTTCGTAACAAATACAGAGCGTTTAAAAACCGGCATAGAGCTTGATGCAGGAAATTCAATTCTTATCAAGATGAATCAGATTGGCACTCTTACTGAAACTCTTGATGCCATAGAAACCGCTAAAAAAGCTGGTTATACTACTGTAATTTCCCACCGTTCAGGTGAAACAGAAGATTATACTATTGCAGACTTAGCAGTTGCCGTAAACGCCGGTCAGATTAAAACAGGCGCTCCTTGTCGCAGTGAGCGAGTTGCAAAATATAACAGACTTTTACGAATTGAGCAAAAACTTGGTGCATGTTCCGAATACGGAATATAAAACCTCATAAATCAAAGAGGGCGGAATAAATCCGTCCCTACATAAAATAAAAGCCTCCGCTTTTTATGGCGGAGGCTCAAATTATATTTGATTTATAAATTACTTAGAAGAAACCTTCTTCTTTGTAAGAACAACTGCTGTAAGAGCTGCTGCTGCAAATACTGCTGCAAGAGCAATAGGTGTTGCAGAATCGCCTGTCTCTACGCCATTCTTACCGTCCTTACCATCGTTTGAAGGAGTTGTAGGCTGCTTAGACTCTGATGGAGCAGGCTTGCTTGGTTCTTCGCTTGGCTCTGGTACAACTGAAGGCTCACCAGAAGCATCGAATACTACCCAGTTACCTTCCTTATATGTAATAGCAGCACCATCTTCCTTAACATCTTTAGATTCTATATTTGGAATGTAAATGTTACCAGCATTTACTGTAGCGTCAACCTTAACATCACTTGTCTGAACCTTTGGATTCTCTGGAGAATAAGCTACATTTCCTTCTGCATCCTTATCAGGAACGAGGTTATTGAAGATAATCTTTGTTGTTTCGGCATTATACTCGACAGCCCAAACATCTGTGCCCTCGATTTGGATAGCTTCCTGTCCTGGCCATGCTGCGTTCTCTTCAGGAGTCCACCAGTAAGCACCAACTTTAGCCCACTTTGATTCGCTATTATCGAAGAAATAATACTTAGAGAGGTTTTCTTCGCCGAGCTGCTCAGCTGCTTTCTTATATGCTTCTGCATACTTACCAGCTGGAACTTCTGGAACTGAAGGCTCCTCTGAAGACTCTGAAGGCTCTGAAGGTATAGGAGCTGGAGCTTCTGGCTCTTCTGTGCCAACATACCATGTGTCAACACCGCCCTTACCTGTACGAGTATCAAAGTAAACTGTTACATCCTTACCATATTGGTCTTCTGTGAAAGAGCAGTTGTCCTGGCTATTAGCTGTAACACCATCTGCATTAGTTGCACCCCAGCTATAATCCCAACCGCCGTTTGCACGAACCTTATAAGTAGAACTTGCACCCTCTTCAGGAACAGGAACTGATACGGTTGCTGTGTAAAGACCGTCGCCATCTTCATCTGTAAGAGCTACATCGCCTTCCCAGGTATTGAAATCGCCGATAACGCCGTATGTAGCACCCTCTGTCTCAAAATCTTCATAAACAGCTGATGCTGAAGCTGTTGAAGCAACAACTACAGAAGCTACTGTTGCACCTGCAAGAAGAATGCTTAATGCTTTCTTATTCATTTTCATTGTAATTTCCTCCTAATTAAAATATTAGAAATTTTTTGTATTATTGAAATTATACCTATCAAGTTATAAGCACAATTTCAATTTAGGTTAAATATACCACAATTCTTACAACTTTGCAATAAATTTTCCTAAGTTTTTACCCAAAATCAAATTTTTGTGTTATTTTTACCAAAGTTACACACTTTAGTTTGTGCAACTTCATAGTATTTTAAGACATATTCGAGTTAATTTGACAAGTATAGTGTAATAGATTATAATATTTTTTAATAGCTTTAATAATATTGAAAGGTGGTTTAGGACAACTAAGTCCTGAAATTTATGATAAAATATTGTTCACGCTGTAAAAAAATATTTGACACTGAAAACGATAAGTGCCAGAAATGTGGCAAAAATCTTATTGAAAAGCCCGCCGGAGAATCACCCGTCTGCATAATAACAACGGGCGGTTTTGAGCTTGAGCGTATAAAATCCGCTTTAGAAAGTGAGGGTATCCCTTGTGTAATTAAAGAAGCCGAGGGCAATGTTAATATGAAAATTCTTAACGAGGGTGACCTTGGCGAAAATAATATTATTGTGCCTCTTGCCGCATATAACCACGCTTGCGATGTTCTGATAGGAATAGGTGCAATGAAGCCTGAGGATAATACACTAACTGTTCCTGAAGACATAAAAATTGATGATTTAGACCAAGATATGAGCCCAAGAAAGCGTTTTTGGGTAAGATTAGCCTCAATAGTCTTGTTTATAATAATTGTCTGGATAGTCATTACTGCAACAGATGCAGGAATCGCTTTATTTAAGAATCTTTTTGGTGCGTAACAAAATCTTTAAAAAAACAATGTTAAAGCACTTTGAGCTAAAAAAAATAGTTCAAAGTGCTTTTTATTATTTCTTATTTCCTTTAAATTCTTTTTCAACAATAAGAATTTCTTCTTTTTTAACACATTCTCTGCCATCAAAATCTAATCTTATAACATACGGCATAAAGTCAATCATTCTTAAAAAACTATCACAATTATAGCTATGGTCAAAATAATTCAAAATTGTACTTAAAGCTGTCCCATGTGTACCAAGAATTATTGTATCTTTTGGGTGACTGTCTAAAAGCTCAAATAAGGCTGAAATGTTTCTTTCCTGAACACTTCTAAGCGATTCTCCACCTTCTTCGTGGTAGTCAAAATCCTCCCATCTCTTTTGGAACATTCCAAGATTATTACCGTTAAAGCCTTTTTCACGCTCTCTAAAGCGTTCGTCTGTATCAATCTTCAAGCCATGACTTTCCGCACAATGCTTTATTGTGTCAATACTCCTTTTATACGGACTTGATATTGCATAGGTCAATTTAACATCTTTTAAAGCTTCACAAACTTTTTCACTGTCAGCAATTCCCTCATTTGTGAGAGGTCTGGTCTTGTCATCTGCCCAAGAAAATTCTGGCTGTGCGTGCCTTACAAAATAAACTGTTGCCATTTTATTTCTCCTTACTTTTCAAACACTTAAAAACTGTAACCAACATATCCAGCATAAACGCAAAAATTATAATTGTTAAGAAGAAGTCTTGAAAGTTCGAGAAAATATTACTTATAAATTGACCATTCTTATCAAAAAGACTTGTCATACTTTTAGAAATATTCGGATTTATAATCTTATCATCTGCAAGCCACCAAATTGCTAATAATGCTGAACTAACATTTGCTATTATGGTTGTTATCATAACTTTTTTGCTGTATCTTCCTTCTATCAGCCTAACTACATCTCTTATAATTCCGACAACACTAAACATAACAATTATATACCAAGTTTGCCTAATTGTTTCAAGATTAAAAATCGGAATAAATTCATTATACATAACAATGCAGAAAATCTGTGGTGCAGTCAGAAATACAACTAAGAATATCACTGATATTCCAATACTAATAATTGAATCTACTTTTGATATTTTTTCATTTTTCTTAGGGACAGAAGGTAAACTATCCAAATTGCTTGTTGTATCAATTTTAATATCCTTATGGTAGAAAAATGCGAAAAGTGCTGTTACAAAACCAAATGCTACTCCAACACTGATAATTAAATTTGTAGTTAAAGATGCAATAAAAGTTGCAGTTGATGATACTACATTTTCTATACTATTACTTTTTGAAAAATCAAAAATTCCTGAAATTATATTAGCAAGAATAATTCCAAAGATTGTACAAATCATAACGATTTTAAGTACATATTTATAAGTAGAGTAATACGGAGAACCTATCAAACATTTTTTATTGTCTGGATTGTATTTTTCATAAAGTTCTTCGGGTGTTCCAAGCTCTGTAAGAACAACTCTTATATCCTTTTCTTCTGGAACAAGCTCTCCACAGCGTTCCAATAGCATATCGTCAATCAGTGTTCTAAGTTCGTCAGAAATATCTTTTTGAACCTTTTGTGGCAGTCTTTTAGTAACCGCATAGATATATCTTTCAATCAAATCATTTTTCATTATTATCCTCCAATAATCTATTAACATTTTGTGAAAAGTTATTCCAATGATTAACTACTCTCTCAAGTACAATCAAACCATCATCAGTTATCTTATAGTATTTTCTTGGCTTTGCTTCACTTGTTTCCCACTCACTTTTTAGCAGACCTTGAGATTCAAGACGCCTCATTAAAGGATAAAGTGTATTTGCTTCAATAGGTATACCATTATCCTGAAGTTTTTTAACAAGGTTATATCCATACATTGGTTCTTTTAGCTGACTAAGAACTAAAAGTATCAATGTTCCTCGCCTTAATTCCAAAATAAGACCTGAAACTATTTCATCATGATTCATATGCTTCACCTCACACCTTATTGTGTGTAATTATTATACTGTATATCACACACTATGTCAAGAAAAAAATTTTCAATACAAAAAAGGCAGAAGCCTAAGCCTCTGCCTTTTATAATATTCAGAAAATAATTATCAGTTTGTGATAGTTCTCTCTGTTTCCTTATCGAAGATATGGATTTTCTCAACATCGAATGCGATTTCGATTGGCTCGCCTGCTTCAGCAGTAGATGATGGGTCAACACGAGCAATAGCAGATTCGCCCTCGATTGTCATATAAACATAGATTTCAGCACCCATAAGTTCTGTAACTTCAACCTGTGCCTCGATGATGTCAGTTGCTTTCTCGAGGAACTCTGGGTCATCGTGAACATCTTCTGGACGGATACCGAGAATAACATCTCTGCCAACAAACTTAGAAAGAATGTTGTTCTTATTCTTAGACTCTGGAAGAGTAATAGTATACTTACCAAATGAAATACCGTAATCTTCACCTGCTCTTACGATAGTAGCATTGATGAAGTTCATTTGAGGAGCACCCATAAATCCTGCAACGAAGAGGTTGCAGGGCTTCTCATAGAGGTTTTGTGGTGTATCAACCTGCTGAATGAAGCCGTCCTTCATAACAACGATTCTATCACCCATTGTCATAGCCTCTGTCTGGTCATGTGTAACATAGATAAATGTTGTGCCAAGTCTCTTATGAAGCTTAGAAATCTCTGTTCTCATCTGAGTACGGAGCTTAGCATCGAGGTTTGAAAGCGGTTCATCAAGGAGGAAGACCTTAGGGTCACGAACGATAGCACGACCAAGAGCAACACGCTGTCTCTGACCACCTGAAAGAGCCTTCGGCTTTCTTTCGAGAAGGTGAGAGATATCAAGAATACGAGCAGCCTCTTCAACTCTTCTTCTCATTTCTTCCTTTGGAGTCTTTCTGAGCTTAAGACCGAAAGCCATGTTATCAAAAACAGTCATATGAGGATAAAGAGCGTAGTTCTGGAAAACCATTGCAATATCTCTGTCCTTAGGTGAGATGTCATTAGAAAGGACATCACCGATATAAAGCTCGCCCTTACTGATTTCTTCAAGACCTGCAATCATACGGAGAGTAGTTGACTTACCACAGCCTGAAGGTCCAACAAAGATAATAAATTCTTTATCTTCGATTTCGAGGTTGAAGTCGCTAACAGCTACAACATTACCGTCATAAACCTTATATACATTTCTTAGTGATAAACTTGCCATAATTTGCTTCCTCCTGTGGGTAACCCGATTTAATTCAATAATAATATAATAACAGATTTGCAAAAAGAATGGTATTCATTTTTTTACTAAATCTAAGATGTTCAGTTTATGTATATTGCCCAAAAACAAAAAAAAGGCTGTCTTTTTGTACTAACTGCATAGTTGCTTTTGTACAATTTGTATAATATTATTTTTAGAACCATTTTTTATATTCTAATGACTTAAAATTAAAATATCCTAAAGAATCTTTTCTCTGCTCAAAGCTTGATTAATTTCTTCTGAAGAAAGTTCTCTTGCTTCTCCAGACGAAAGCTTATCATCAAGCAAAAGACCACCAATTCTAAGTCTTTTAAGCTCTAAAACCTCAGTCCCAACTGCATGAAACATTCTCTTAATCTGATGAAACTTGCCCTCACAAATTTCTACAAGAGCAGTATTTTTACCAATAATCTTCATATCTGCCGGCAGAAAATCATCTCCGCCCTCGCTTATACCCGCCCTAAATTTTTCAACATCATTCTCTGCAAGCTTTCTGTCAACAACCGCTTCATATAGCTTATTGACATGGCTTTTCGGTGCAAGCAGCTTATGCGAAAATTCGCCGTCATCTGTAATTATCAGCAAACCCTCTGTGTTTCTGTCAAGCCTACCCGCAGGAAATAAATCTTTGCGTCTGAGTTCAGGTGGAAGCAGGTCAAGCACAGTCTTTTCTCTACTATCTCTGCTTGCCGAAACAACTCCTTTTGGCTTATTTAACATTATATATATGTAACGCTTATATAGAATTGGTTCATCATCAAGAGTAATTTCGCAATTTTCTGGGTCAAATTTATCTTCAGACCTTGCAACAATTTTCCCATCAACCTTTATTCTTCCTTGCTTTATAAGCATTTTTATTTCTTTTCGACTTGCAATCTCTTGTGATGACAGAATTTTATCTATTCTTAAAAGAGCCATACAAAATCCCCTTTCTGATAGATTTTAACATATCAATTTTATTACTGCAAGATTTTTTCTTCATCATTTGACAAGCAATTATAAATAATAGTATAATTCAAACAATATCAATTAAATTAGGCTGATTTTATAAATAAAAGTAAAATCAAAAATATATTGAAGTTATAAGCTATATAGCTTTTTGTACTGATTCTTAACGAAAACTTAATACTTTGCTTTTAGAAAGCATCATTGATATATCTTAATAAAGACAAAAAACATCTTCCAGAATATAACAAAAAAGTAGAACGCATCTTGACAGCGGAGGCACTCCACTTTGAATAAAACCTTTAACTTTTTATCTAAACTTACGCTAACTGAATAATAAAAATATCCTCCCTATCTTTGGGATAAATCAGGAGAAAAACAATGAGTCTTACGGTTTCAATCTGTGTAATTGCGTATAATGAAAAAAATACAATTTCTGGTATTCTTTCGGATATTCTCTATCAGACATATCCTCATAAGCTTACTCAAGTAGTTCTTGTTAATTCACGCTCAGAGGATAACACCCAGAAAATAATGGAGCAGTTTGCCAATTCAAACAGCAAAAATTATATAAGCATAGATATTCTTGAAAACAATAAGCGTTCACAGGCATCAGGCTGGAACACTGCTCTTAAAAAAGCTATTGGTGATGTTATAATCAGAGTAGACGCTCACGCATCTATTCCAAAAGATTTTATTGAAAAAAATATAAATGTTATTGAAAGTGGCGAAAATATAAGTGGGGGTTCAAGACCTAATATTATAATAGACCCTACGCCAATGAAAGAAACCTTGCTTCTCGCAGAAAGCTCTATGTTTGGCAGCTCAATAGCTTCATATCGCAGAGAAAGCAACAAAAAACAATATGTAGATTCTATGTTTCATGCCGCATATAGGAGAGAAGTCTTTGAAAATGTTGGCGGTTTTGATGAAACTCTTGGCAGAACAGAAGACAACGAACTGCATTACCGTATGCGTCAGGCTGGATATAAATTTTGTCTTTCTCCTGATATAATCTCATATCAGCACACAAGAACAACACTTAAAAAAATGCTGGCACAGAAATTCGGAAACGGCAGATGGATAGGCTTAACTCTTGGAGTTTGTCCAAAATGTCTTTCTGTTTTTCATTTTGTGCCATTTTGTTTTGTATTAGCAATAATAGGTTGTGTAGCATTAAATATAATAGGTACAGTATGTGGATTTGGAATTTTAAAACTGCCTTTATATATTCTTGGAATAACCTATCTCTTAGCTGACCTTGTTATGACTATTACAGCTGTTATTTCAGCAAAGAAACATCTTAGCGAATTAATTTTGCCATTTATTTTTCCTATGCTTCATATAGCCTATGGACTTGGAACCGTTGTAGGAATATTTCAAATGCCATTCTGGTTAAAGAAAAGGGATAAAAATTCTAAACAAAATATTGAAAATGTAAGTATTGAAATGAAAAAAATAAGCAAAAACTAAAATTGGACATTTCGTTTTTTAAATATATGTAAAATTAACTTTAATTTGTACCGAATATTATATTTAAATGTATCATAATTTTGGTATTTTGATTATTATTTATAAAAATTTTATAAAATTTTGTAATATCTATTGAAAATTCCGAAAAAATTTAGTATAGTTAAATAGATGAGTAAATTTGAAAGCGGTGATATTTTATGCAGTGTCCTGAATGCGGTAGCGAGTGGAAAGCAAGCAATCGCATAGATCTCATACAGCGTTGCCCTTTCTGCGGTGCAAGCCTTGAAAAAGAAGCTCCTCGACCAATCACATTTACTAACGCTAAGGAAGGCGTTCGCTATATTGTCGATAATTTCGGCAGTGATGTAATTGTTGATAATGAACGATTTACAAAGCTTCTCAACAAGTTTATGCCTAAGCTCAAGCAGGAAAGAAAAGTAATTGTCGAAGCAATGAACGAAGGAGTCTGCACTACATTATATGATGTGACAGACCAAAGTGAAATTGATAAGTGCATTGCAATTCTCCAGTCAATCAAAATCTTGACACAAGATGCCTGCATGGCTGAAAAATGGGCATGCTATGCCGTAGAAACTATCGTATACGCTCTCGGATGGAGTGTCCCTATGTTTGGAATCACTCCAAATATTCATATGTATCAAATTCCTGAAACAGTAAGTCACCCTTGGAATCAAGAAAATCCAAATGAAGTTTGGGTTCAACCGAACCAAGTTTGGGTTAATCCTGTTGAAAGCAATGGTGACGCTTGGGATAGTCAAAAGCAAGATGTCATAGAGGTATCAGAAGAAGAACTTAACAAGCCTTCTGAAAAAAATCAAATTCCTGTTTATGACACTCATATATTTGAACAACCATCCGAAAATGATAAATCTGTCGAACCACAAGCTGAGAAATCAAATGAACCAGTTGTCGAATCTCCTGTTATCGAGCCTCCTACAGAAGAAGCTCAAGAACCAGTTATCGAGTCTCCTGTTATCGAGCCTCCTACAGAAGAAGCTCAAGAACCAGTTATCGAATCTCCTGTCTTCGAGCCTCCTACAGAAGAAGTTCAAGAACCAGTTATCGAACCTGTAGATGATAAAACTTCTGTTGCTGAACAAGTAAATGAAGAAAATCATCAAAATAATGCTCCTCAACAGCCACGTCAGCCGGTCGATCTGCTGCTGCCACTCGCTGTAACTCCATTTGTGGACCGCCTCGGGAATGTTCGTATCCCAGACCGAATGCAGGTTCGTGTCGCGTCCGAAGAAACGCACGGGCCGCTTGTTGCCGCCCAGGTCGCTCAACCGTCCGAGGTGCATCGGGCAGTGCATGTCCCCGACCAGGTGAATCAGCATCTTGAGCGAGAGCGTCTCCTCCTCGGGTGTGAGGCGTCCCGACTTGAGTTTCTCCGTGAGTCGGGTCACCGCCGTCAGCACGTCGCCCCCGGGATTCCGGGACATGCTCTCCAGCGTCTCGCCTTCGTCGATATTGAGGTAGTGCCAGGTTTTCGAATAGGCGTATTCGGGCCAGTAGCTGGCGAAGTCGAGCCAGTTGGCGATGTAGACGGGCGAGTAGCCGTCGAGCGCCTTGCGGACCTTCTCTGCCGCTTCGGGCGTCAGACGGCATTCGGCGATATACGCCGTCACGTCGTGCCCCTTCTGTCCCCATGCGAACGCCCCGCGGGCGAAAAGAAGACATAAACTCGTCAGAATCAGCCTTTTCATCTGTACCCGGTGTTTGCGCTCCGTGCGGTTAGTGATTCATCGTGGCGAGGAACTCCTCGTTGGTGTCGGTGAGTCCCATCTGTTTCTGGAGGAACTCCATGGCTTCGACGGGCGTCATGTCCGAGAGGTACTTGCGCAGCACCCACGTGCGGTTCATCACGTCGCGCGGCAGCAGCAGGTCTTCGCGGCGGGTTCCCGAGGCGATCACGTCCACGGCCGGGTATACGCGCTTGTTGGCCAGCTTGCGGTCCAGCTGCAACTCCATGTTGCCCGTACCCTTGAACTCCTCGAAGATCACCTCGTCCATTTTCGATCCGGTATCGATCAGCGCCGTTGCGATGATGGTCAGCGAACCGCGCTCCTCGGTGTTGCGGGCCGCGCCGAAAAACCGTTTGGGCTTGTGCAGCGCGTTGGCGTCCACCCCGCCCGACAGGACTTTGCCGGATGCCGGCTGTACGGTGTTGTAAGCTCGCGCAAGCCGCGTAATCGAGTCGAGCAGGATCACGACGTCGTGTCCGCATTCGACCATCCGTTTAGCTTTCTCAAGCACCATTTCGGCGACTTTTACGTGGCGCGAGGCCTGTTCGTCGAAGGTCGAGGCGTCGACTTCGGCTTTGACATTGCGGGCCATTTCG
>OGXM01000837.1_pt1 | contig 18594 bp, 20 predicted proteins | sample 1576271 | NCBI WGS metagenome assembly OGXM01 (sample SAMEA3541579, study PRJEB24748) | human gut metagenome | biome: human gut; feature: human-associated habitat; material: faeces | place: China | collected 2012 | reverse complement strand
ATTTTTTGTGATATAATACAAAAAGGAGGCGTTTATTATGAAATTCAGAATTTATACCGCCGGACTGCCGGAGGAAGCGAAAAAAATACGGCTCGAGGTTTTCGTAAAAGAGCAGGGCTTCAAGGAGGAATTCGACAGCGTGGACGACACCTCCGCGCACATAGTTCTATTTGACGGAAAAACTCCCGTCGGGGTGTGCCGCGTCTTTAAAGACAGCGGAAGCGGCAAGACGGTAATAGGGCGCGTCGCGGTCAAAAAGGAGCTCCGCGGCAAAGGGCTCGGTACACGCATAATCGAGGCCGCCGAGAAATACGCCGCGGGCACGGGAATAAGTGCAATACGAATACATTCGCAGGAGCGGGCCGCCGGCTTCTACAGGGCGCTCGGCTACAGAGACACGGGAGAAAGCAACCTCGACGAGGGCTGCCCGCACATATGGATGGAAAAACTCCTGTAAAATGTGTAAAAACTACAAATAGCATATGCTAACCCACTTGACTTTTGTGCTAATCGGCGGTAAAATAATTTCACAAAAGTTATGGAGGGATATACAATGAATAAAAAGCTACGGAGAGTCATAAGTGCGCTGCTTGCTCTGTGCCTGTTGGCGTGCATGATAATCCCCGCCGCTTCCGCCATGCCGCAGGAGAGCGCAGACGGCTCGATAAAGCGCATAAGCGTTGTCATCAACGGCGACGCAAAGACGAGACGCGGCATCTGCTGGTACACGGCGGAGAAATGCGGCAGCGATGTTGAAGTAATGCCCCTTGCGAAATACAGCGGCAGCTTCGACGGCGCGCTCAAATTCTCCGGCACCTGCACGAAGTGGAAGGAGAACTACTGCCACAAGGTGCTCGCCGAGGGACTTGAGCCCGGAACCAAATATGTTTACAGAGTCGGCGACGCCTCGACCGGAGTCTGGAGTAACAACGGCACGTTTGAGACAGCCTGCGACGGCGAAGAGGCGTTTTCGTTTATAGCTCTCGCCGATGTTCAGGCGGGCAACGAGACAAACTTCACAAAGAGCGGAGCCGTTCAGCGCACCGCCATGCAGGTCTGCCCCGACGCCAAGTTCCTCATGAACGCGGGCGATTTCGTCAACGACTGCAACGACCAGGAGTGGGACTGGTTCTATGAGAAGAGCTGCGACACGCTCATGAATATAACCATGGCGCCAACCGCCGGCAACCACGAGGGCAACCTGCGCTGGGGCTGGTTCGACAATATGTTCAACCTCGACAGGAGCGCGGGCTGGAATCACATCACCGGCGTATACTATTCCTTTGACTATTCGAACGCGCATATCGCCGTGCTCAACACCAACGATATGTATCCCATAAGCGAGGAGCAGCTCAACTGGCTTCAGAACGACATGAACTCCTCCGACGCGCAGTGGAAGATAATCCTCATGCACCGCGCCTGCTACTCCGCGGGCAAGAACATAAACAAGCCCGACACCGTCATCATGCGCAAGCGTCTGCTGCCCATAATAGACAGCCTTGATATCGACGTTGTCATCAACGGCCACGACCATATGTATCTGCGTACCTATCAGGTCAAGGACGACAAGATTCAGCCCACCGAGTACATCACCGAGAACTACAAGGGCGAGGAGATAACCTACGCGCTCAACCCCGAGGGCACGGTACACATCCTGCCCAACACCGCCGGCACGAAGCGCTACGGCGTTCACGAGGACGCCATGGAGCCTATCCTCAAGAATTCCGCCGTTGCCGCGCAGCCCTACAAGTCGATGTTCAGCACCTTTACCATAGACGGCGACAGGCTCATCTACCGCGCCTACACCGTCGACGTTGACGACGAGACTCTCGAGGCCACGGGCTACGAAAAGTTTGACGAATATGCGATAAAAAAGACCGTCAAGGGCGAAGCCAAGGAGCACAAGGAGCTGCCCACCGACTTCCTTTCAAACTTCAAGCAGAATGTTCTGAATGTCCCGATCGCAATAGTCTATATGCTCGTCAAATATATTCTCATCCTGCCCCATATCATAAAGAACAGATAAATCAAACCGCCCGTGCCGAGAAATCGGTGCGGGCGGTTTTTTGTTATCAGAATTTAACCGCCGCAGAGCTTTGATTCTGCGGCGGTCGGCTTATCTTATTATTTTATAGCGGCTCGGGTCGCGCGGCTTCTGCTCCGGCACCTCGTCCGGTTCGCCTATCGCAACGCCTATCATATACTGAAAATCAACGGGAATATCTATCTCCCCGCGCCAATAGACTCCCCTGTCCGCGTCGTCAAACAGCGCTCCGACGCTGCCGACTATGCAGGTGCCGAGGCCGAGTCCCTTTGCGGCGATGCATATGTTTTCTGCCATTATCCCCGCGTCCGTCTGACTTCCGGGTGGCGCGAATATTGCGGCGAACACGGGCGCGTTGTGATAAAACGGGTTCTTGTCGCTGCGCGTATGCACGGGTGTGTCCCAGCCGACGATATTCTTGAAATCTATCTGCATTTGGCGGAGCATCGCGTCGTTGCAGATAAATCTGACGTGACAGGGCTGGCTGTTGCGCCCGCTCGGAGACATCATCGCCGCCGCCGTAAGCGTATCGAGCTGCGCGTCGGTGAGCATGACGGGCTTATACTCCCGCACAGTCTGACGTGTCAAAACGGCATCTGTAACTTCGTTTCTGATGATATCAGCCATTCTTGTCGACCTCCCTGACAGCTCTGTTTATCACTCTGTCGTTGCGCTCGACCGAAAGCTCCGCGGCATAGCCCTCGACTATCTTATCGAATTCCTCGCCGCGCAGGCTCTTGAGGCAGTCGTCGCGGTAGCGCTCGTAGTATTGCTTCGCCTCGTCCTCAGAGGGGTTCTCCCTGACGATTAAGAAAATATAGTTGTTCGTTATAATAACCGCGTTCGAGCCGACGGAGAGCTTCTGAACATTTTCGAAGAAGCCGTCCGGATATGAGTCCGTGCCCTTCTTTATGAACTGGAGCTGATCGGAAACGGTGGAGTCGGGGTGCTTCTTGGAATAGAGCTCGACTATCTCGTTCATCGTCTGACCGTTTCTCAGACGCGTTGAAAGCTCCGTGAATTCCTTGTTCATCTCCGCCTTCTGATCGGCAGTCATAACTACGGTGTTGCCGTTTGCGTCGGTCGTTGTGAGGTAGCCGGTTATCGCGCGGAAAGAGATATAGTTCTCGTTATAGTACTTCTTTATATCGTCCTCGTTGACCGCCTTTTCGCCGCCCTCGTCATAGATATAATAGAAAAGTCTGTTGCGCGAGGTGTCGGCGGTCTGTATTTTCATGAGCGTCTGCTTCGACACGCCGAGCTTTTCATAGTAGCCCGAGAAAACGTGCCACAGATCCTCGAGATTGTTCGACGCGGAGCGCTTCTCCGAGGGAGAGAGCGTGAGTCCGAGCTCGACGATTTTCGTGTTGACCGCGACATATTCGCAGCACTGCTCTATAGCGGCGTCTATCATCTGGCCGTCGGTCGCGTCGGAAGCGAGCCCGTACTTCTCCGGGAAAGCGTGAACACGGTCGTAGTAATATAGAAAAGTCTCATAGTCTATCTGCGCGCCCGAGATATTCAGCGCGCTCTTTTTATTCGCCGCGCACCCCGCAGTGCAGAATACGGCGGCAAGGCAGAGTAAAACGGCGACAAATGCTTTGAATTTCTTCATTTTCGGTTATCCTTTCATCAGATATCGAGCCATGCTTCGGCGTGAGCGTCGGAGGGCATACGCCAGTCGCCTCGCGGCGAGAGGCTGACCGAGCCGACCTTTGGACCGTCCGGTATGCAGGAGCGTTTGAACTGCTGGGAGAAGAATCTCTTCAAAAAGAGCCTGAGCCACTTTTCGAGCTGCTCGCGGCTGTATACTCCGTCAAACGCGCGGCATGCCATGAACATGAGCTTATCGGGCGAAGCGCCGAAGCGCTGAAAATGATAGAGGAAGAAATCGTGAACCTCGTATGGACCGAGGGTATCCTCCGTCTTTTGGGCTATCTTGCCGCTGCTGTCGGGCGGGAGCAGCTCGGGGCTGACGGGGGTTGCGAGTATCTCGCGCAGAACCTCGCCCAGCTCGCCGCCTCTCTCGTCCGCCACAAATGAAACGAGATATCTGACGAGGGTCTTGGGCACGGAGCAGTTGACCCCGTACATACTCATATGGTCGGCGTTATAGGTGCACCAGCCGAGCGCAAGCTCGGAGAGGTCGCCCGTGCCGACGAGCAGCGCGCCCTCCTTGTTGGCGGTGTCCATAAGTATCTGCGTGCGCTCGCGCGCCTGAACATTTTCGTAGGTCACGTCGAGTATGCTCATATCGTGCCCTATGTCCCGCATATGCTGAGTACACGCGGGGACGATGTCTATATCCCTGAGCTCGGTCCCGATGCACTCCGTGAGTGTAACGGCGCTCGACTTCGTGCGCTTCGTGGTACCGAAGCCGGGCATTGTGATGCAGATTATATTTTCCTTCGGCAGGCGAAGCAGGTCAAACGCCCTGTCCGCAACAAGCAGCGCAAGCGCCGAATCGAGCCCGCCCGAAATGCCTATCACAGCCTTTTTGAGCCCTATGTGCTCGATCCTCTTTGCAAGCCCCGCCGCCTGGATATTGAATATCTCGGCGCAGCGCGCACGTCTGACATTTTCGTCGGACGGCACGAACGGGTGCGCGTCGAACGCTCTGTCCATATCATCCTCTTTGAGCGTCGGCAGAGTTATCGCAACGCGTCTCATGTCCCGCTCGGCATAGCGTGCCGCATTGTCGTAAAATTCGCTGTTTCTGCGCAGGGCTTCGAGCTTCTTTATATCGATACAGGCGCAGACCGCCGAGCCGTCCCGCTCAAAGCGTTCGTTTTCGGCGAGTATGCCGCCGTTTTCTGCAACGGTACACGCACCCGAGAACACAAGATCCGTCGTGCTCTCGCCGACTCCGGCGGAGGAGTAGACATAGCCGCAGTAGCACCGCGCGCTCGTCTGCTCGATAAGGCTGCGCCTGAACTCGTTCTTCGTAACCATCTCGTCGGAGGCGGAGATATTGACTAAGATATTCGCGCCGCCGAGTGCCAGAACCGCGCCGGGCGATACGGGCACCCACATATCCTCGCACACCTCTATTCCGACGGCGGCTCCGTTGTCCGCGCAGAAGAGCATGGTGCCGAACGGCACTTCCTCTCCGCAGATTTCGGCCGTGTCGCACGGAATATCAAAAGCCGAGACAAAATGGCGCTTTTCGTAAAATTCATTGTAATTGGGCAGATAGCTCTTCGGCACCACGCCCGCTATTTTGCCGTTTTGGAACGCGGCAGCGCAGTTAAAAAGCCTGCCGCGCACGCGCACGGGAAGTCCGACTATAACAAGCGCACCTATATCCGCGCACTCGGCGACAAGTCTGCCGAGCGCCGCTTCCGCGCTTTCAATAAGCCTGTCCTGCGAGAAGAGGTCTGAGCAGGTGTAGCCGGTTATGCTAAGCTCCGGCAGGGCGATTATCTGCGCGCCGGAGGAGGCCGCCTCTCTTATCAGGGGCAGCATATTATCAACATTCTTATCGGGCGCGCCTACGGTCACTCTCGGGCAGACGGCCGCGGTCTTGACAAAGCCGAAATCTTTCAAGCTATCACGTTCCCTTCCGCAAATCCTGTTAAATCCTATTATACGTATATAGTATATACCAATTCGCGCTCTAAATCAATCCTTTTCATTTTTCGGAGGTGATCCCACGGACACGTTTTATTCGCTCGTTTCCTCTGTAAATTCCGCCCTCTGGGGAGTCCCTCTGCTCGTCGCTTTTACGGGCACGGGACTGCTTTTAAGCGTGCGGTCGGGATTTTTTCAGCTGACGCACATCGGCACCTGGATGAAGGCGACGCTCGGCAGCATATTCGGCAAGAAGAGCCGTCGCTCGGGCGAGGGCTCGATATCGCAGACTCAGGCGCTCTCCGCCGCGCTCGCCGCGTGCATGGGCACGGGAAATATAGTCGGCGTGGCGGCGGCTGTTGCCTCGGGCGGCGCGGGCGCGGTCTTTTGGATGGTAATAAGCGCGATAATCGGCATGATGAGCGCGTGCTGCGAAAACATCCTCGGCATAAAGTACCGCTGCCGCGACAAAAACGGCGAGTGGATGGGCGGCGCGTTCCTCTATATGGAGCGCGGGCTGGGCTTTAAAAAGACGGCGAAGATTTTTTGCGTTCTGCTCGTCGCGGCCTCGCTCGGAATAGGCAACATGACGCAGGCGAACGCCGCCGCGCTCTCGCTTCGCGGCTCGTTCGGGCTGAGCCCCGCGATAACCGGCGCGGTGCTCGCGGTCGGCGTTTTCGCAGTCACCTGCGGCGGGCTCAAGAGGATAGCCTCGGCTGCGGAGAAGATAATCCCCGCCATGACGGCGATATTTATTTTGGCGAGCTTCGCCGTCATAATAAAAAACTTTCGGGCAGTTCCGTCGGCGTTTTGCAGAATAATATCGGAGGCCTTTTCCCTGCGTGCGGCGGCGGGCGGCGCGGCGGGCTGCGGGATAAAAAAGGCTCTGCGCTACGGGGTGGCGCGGGGCCCGTTTTCAAACGAAGCGGGGCTCGGCAGCAACGCCATAATTCATGCGGCGGCCGAGACGGACTCCCCCGCCGAGCAGGGCTGCTGGGGAATACTCGAGGTTTTTCTCGACACCGTGGTTATGTGCACCGTGACGGCAATAACGCTCCTTGTGTCCGGCGTGCCCATAGACGGCGACGGCTCTCTCACCTGCGCCGCGGCATTCGGCAGCGTGTTCGGAGCGGCGGGCAGCGTTTTCGTGTGTCTGAGCGTCTGCGTTTTCGCCTTTGCCACGCTCATCGGCTGGATGATGAAACCGCGTGAAATGCCACCATCGAAAAGGTGCTCGGCGAAAAAAGCGCGGGGATATACAATCTCATCTACTCGGCGGCGGTATTCGTCGGCTGCGTCACCGACCTCAGGCTCATATGGGAGCTATCCGACCTCGCAAACGCGCTCATGGCCGTGCCCAATCTCATCTCGCTCTGCCTGCTCGGCGGCGAAGCGACGGAGGAGCTGAAAAAGACATATCCGAAATGATATATAAGTGTTGATTTATTGATATAACAATGTATAATATGTATAGACGGAATATATTCTGGGGGTTTGTGCGGAAACGCGTCGTAAAGCTGTTTTTGAGCGTATATAGCCGCGCTGAATAAAAATCAACTATAATCATTACTTTACGCGCAAGCGAAAATATTCGGAGTCAAATCATGCCGGGATTTTTATGTGATCTGCATATTCATTCGTGCCTGTCGCCCTGCGGCGACGGGGACATGACCCCCTATAACCTTGTCAACATGGCAAAGGTCATGGGGCTTGATATCCTTGCGCTGACAGACCACAATTCCTCTCTCAACTGCCCCGCCGCGGCGCGGGCGGCAAGGGACGCGGGGATAGCCTTCGTGCCCGGAATGGAGCTTACCACCTCGGAGGAGGTGCATGTCGTTTGCCTGTTCCCGGATGTCGATTCCTCGCTCCGGTTTTCGGGCTATGTCTCGGAGCGCCTGCCGAAGATAAAAAACAGGCTCGATATTTTCGGCGAGCAGCTGATAATGGACGAGCTCGACGGTGTTCTCGGCTGCGAGGAAAATCTGCTGAGCACCGCAAGCTTCATTTCGATAAGCGAGGTTTTTTCGCTCGTCTCCGACTTCGGCGGCGTCTGCTACCCCGCGCATATCGACCGCCCGTCGTTCAGCGTCACGGCAAACCTCGGTTCGTTTGACGAGAGCTGGGGCTTCATAAACGCCGAGCTGTCCGCTTTTGCTCAAACGGACAAGTTGACTCAAGCGCATCCCCTGCTCGAGAATATGCGGCTTTTGCGCGCATCGGACGCGCACTTTCTCGAAAATGTCGGCTCGGCGAGCACCGAGCTCGAGCTCCCCTGCGCATCGCCGCAGGCGGTCATTGACCTGTTAAAAAGTAATTACCACCCGCCGGGTATGTAAATTGGTATACAGCTTATCGATATTTTTTTCCTTAAACTGTAGAAATTTTGCATTTCGCGTGTTATAATTACTTCTAATGCGAAAGGGATTCCCCTTTTTGCCTATCTGTATTTTTCTCAAACCTAAGGAGGGAGAGGCTACAAATGCTCAAAAAAATCAGTAAGATACCTTTTTCCGGCACCCCGGAGCAGGAGGAGAAGCTCAGAGCCGTTATCGCCGAGTGCAACGGCGACAAAAGCCTGCTGATGCACGTCATGCAGGAGGCGCAGCTCATCTACGGTTATCTTCCGTTCGAGGTACAGGCTATAATAGCCGAGGGAATGGACGTTCCGCTTGAAAAGGTATACGGTGTATCAACTTTCTACGCTCAGTTCGCTCTGAGTCCCAAGGGCAGATACAACATCTCCGTATGTCTCGGAACCGCGTGCTATGTCAAGGGCTCGCAGGCTATCCTCGACAAGATAAGCGAGAGGCTCGGCATAGCCCCGGGCGAGTGCAGCGACGACGCGTGCTTCTCTATCGAGGCCTGCCGCTGCATAGGCGCTTGCGGACTTGCCCCTGTCATGACTGTCAACGACGATGTCTACGGCAGGCTCACCCCAGATCAGATAGACGGTATTCTCGACAAATACCTCGACGCTTAACGCCATGCGCGAGCTGTCACTCAACATTCTCGATATAGCCCAGAACTCCATCTCCGCCGGAGCGTCGCTGATAACAATAGAGGTCAGCGAGGACACAAAGGAGCACCTGCTCTCGCTCACCGTCTCCGACAACGGCTGCGGCATGGATGAGGAAACTCTCAGAAACGTCTGCGACCCGTTTTTCACCACGCGCACAACGCGCAAGGTCGGCATGGGGATTCCGCTGTTTCGCCTCGCGGCGGAGCAGACCGGCGGCAGCTTTGAGATAACCTCCGAAAAGGGAGTCGGAACCTCAACTAAGGCCGTATTTCATTCGGACAGCATAGACTTCACCCCCTTGGGGGACATTACCTCGACTGTAACCGTGCTCGTCTCGATGAACACCGACAGGGACTTTATCTACCGCAGAAAGGTCGACGGCGAAGAATTCGTGCTCGACACGCGGGAGATAAAAAATATTCTCGAGGGCGTGCCGCTCGACAATCCGGAGGTCGTGCAGTGGATGAAGGAATATATCGACGAGAACACCGCGCTTCTCACAAAATCCATATGACGGCGTTTGCGCCGGGAAAGGAACAACCATGAAATCACTTGCTGAACTTAACGCAATAAGAGATAAGGCAAAAGCCAATATGAACGTCCGCGACGACAGCGAAAGCTCGACCCGCGTACTCGTCGGCATGGCGACCTGCGGCATCGCGGCGGGCGCAAAGCCCGTGCTGACAGCCCTTGTTGACGAGGTTGCGCGCCGCAATCTCAGCCACGTCACCGTCTCGCAGACCGGCTGCATCGGTATGTGCCAGTATGAGCCGATAGTCGAGGTTCTCGAGCCGGGCAAGGAAAAGGTCACCTATGTAAAGGTAACGCCCGAAATGGTCGCGCGCATTGTCAGCGACCACCTCGTCAACGGCAACCCCGTTACGGAATTTACGGTCGGCGCTATCGCCAAATAACAAGGAGGGAAATCAATGTATCGTTCACACGTTCTTGTCTGCGGCGGTACCGGCTGTACTTCTTCTCACAGCGCAGAAATAATTGCCGAGTTTGAAAAGGAGATCGCCGAGAAAGGTCTCGCAGACGAAATCAAGGTCATCAGGACAGGCTGCTTCGGTCTGTGCGCCCTGGGCCCGATAGTCGTTGTCTATCCCGAGGGTGCGTTCTACAGCCAGATAAAGGTTGAGGACGTCTCCGAGATAGTTGACGAGCACCTCATCAAGGGCAGAATAGTCAAGCACCTGCTCTATGACGACACCGTGGCCGGCGACACCGTCAAGAGCCTCAACGAGACTCAGTTCTATAAGAAGCAGAAGAGAGTCGCGCTGCGCAACTGCGGCGTCATCGACCCCGAAAATATCAACGAATACATAGCCATGGACGGCTATCAGGCTCTCGCAAAGTGCCTGACCGAATACACCCCGGACGAGGTCATCCAGATAGTCAAGGACTCCGGCCTTCGCGGCAGAGGCGGCGGCGGATTCCCGACCGGACTCAAGTGGAGCTTCACGAGAAAGAATCAGGCGGATCAGAAATATGTCGTCTGCAACGCCGACGAGGGCGACCCCGGCGCGTTCATGGATCGCTCCGTGCTTGAGGGCGACCCGCACTGCATCGTCGAGGCCATGGCCATATGCGGCTACGCCACCGGCGCCACCGAGGGCTACATCTACGTCCGCGCGGAGTATCCCATAGCGGTCAAGAGACTTCAAATAGCCATTGACTCCGCCCGCGAGCTCGGGCTGCTCGGCAAAAACATATTCGACAGCGGCTTCGATTTTGACCTCCACATAAGACTCGGTGCAGGCGCATTCGTCTGCGGTGAGGAGACCGCGCTCATGACCTCCATAGAGGGCAACCGCGGCGAGCCCCGTCCGAGACCTCCGTTCCCGGCGGAGAAGGGTCTTTTCGGAAAGCCCACTACCGAAAACAACGTCGAGACCTTCGCAAATATCCCGCAGATAATCCTGCACGGCGCGGAGAGCTTCGCCTCCATGGGCACCGAGCGCTCCAAGGGCACCAAGGTCTTTGCGCTCGGCGGCAACATAAAGCACACCGGCCTCGTTGAGATACCCATGGGCACGACCCTGCGCGAGATAGTCGAGGACATCGGCGGCGGCATACCCAACGGCAGAAAGTTCAAGGCTGCGCAGACCGGCGGCCCCTCCGGCGGCTGCATCCCCGCAAGCCTCATGGACACCGAAATAGACTACGACAACCTTACCGCCATAGGCTGCATGATGGGCTCGGGCGGACTTATAGTCATGGACGACAGCAACTGCATGGTCGATATAGCTAAATTCTTCCTCGACTTCACGGTTGACGAGTCCTGCGGAAAGTGCTCCCCCTGCCGTATCGGCACGAGAAGAATGCAGGAGATACTCGAGAAGATAATCGCCGGCAAGGCAACTCTCGACGACCTCGACAAGCTCGAGGAGCTTGCCCACTACATAAAAGAGAACTCCCTTTGCGGTCTGGGTCAGACGGCGCCCAACCCCGTTCTCGCAACCCTCAAGTTCTTCCGCGAGGAGTACATAGCGCATATAGTTGACAAGAAGTGTCCCGCAGGCGTCTGCAAGGCGCTGCTGAGCTTCAAGATAGACAAGGATCTGTGCATCGGCTGCGGCCTTTGCGCCAGAAACTGCCCCGTCTCGGCTATCGGCAAGACCGACTATATCGCAGAGGGCCACAAGCTGCCTTCGTACGAGATAGACACCGCCAAGTGCATCAAGTGCGGCGTCTGCCTTGAAAACTGCAAGCGTGCCAAGGCTATCAGCAAAGGTTAAGGAAGGAGGGTCAACACAGCATGGAAATGGTAAATATTAAGATAAACAATATGCCTCTGAGCGTACCCAAGGGCATATCCATACTTGAGGCGGCGCGTACGGCCGGCATAGAGATCCCGACCCTCTGCTACCTCAAGAAGATAAACGAAATCGGCGCGTGCCGTATCTGCATGGTCGAGGTCAAGGGCGCCCGCTCGCTCGTGACCGCCTGCGTCTACCCCGTAAACGAGGGCATGGAGATATTCACAAACACGGAGCGCGTGCGCAAGAGCCGCAAGACGACTCTCGAGCTCATCCTCTCTACGCATGACAGGAAGTGTCTCTCCTGCATACGCAGCGGAACCTGCGAGCTCCAGCAGCTCTGTAAGGAGTTCGGCGTTGACGACGAGGGGCGCTTCGACGGCGCAAATCCCGTCCACGAATACGACGACTCCGCCATACATATGATAAGAGACAACGGAAAGTGCATCCTCTGCCGCCGCTGCGTAGCCGCGTGCCAGGCTCAGCATATCTCCGTTATCGGCGCAAACGCCCGCGGCTTTGACACCCACATCGGCTCGGCATTCGAAAAGCCGCTCGACTCCGTGGCGTGCGTCTCCTGCGGCCAGTGCATAGTCAACTGCCCGACCGGCGCTATCTACGAGAAGGACGACACCGCAAAGGTGCTCGAGGCTATAAACGACCCCGAGAAGTTCGTCGTTGTCCACACCGCGCCCTCTATCCGCGTCACTCTCGGCGAGTGCTTCGGAATGCACATAGGCACCAACGTTCAGGGCAAGATGGTCGCGGCGCTCAGACGTCTCGGCTTCGACAAGGTCTTTGACACCGACTTCGGTGCAGACCTCACTATAGTCGAGGAGGCAAACGAGTTCCTCGGCAGAGTCCAAAACGGCGGCGTGCTCCCGATGATAACCTCCTGCTCGCCCGGATGGATAAAATACTGCGAGCATTACTACCCCGATATGTTCGATCACCTCTCCTCCTGCAAGTCGCCCCAGCAGATGTCGGGCGCGATAATCAAGACCTGGTATGCGGAGAAGATGGGAATCGACCCGAAGGATATCGTCGTTGTCGGCATAATGCCCTGCACGGCGAAGAAGTTCGAGACAAAGCGCGAAAATCAGTCCGCGTCCGGCTATCCGGATGTCGACTACTCTCTGACCACGAGAGAGCTCGGCAGAATGATAGACAGTGCGGGTATCTTCTTTAAGCACCTGCCCGACGAGGAGTTTGACAACCCGCTCGGCGATTCCACCGGCGCGGCAGTCATCTTCGGCGCAACCGGCGGCGTTATGGAAGCGGCGCTGAGAACCGCCGTAGAAAAGCTCTCCGGCGAGGAGCTCAAGAGCCTCGACTTCACCGAGGTTCGCGGCACCGAGGGCATAAAGGAAGCATCCTACACCGTCAACGGCATGGAGATAAAGGTCTGCGTGGTCAGCGGACTCGCAAACGCCAACACTATTATGGAGAAGGTCAAAAACGGCACCGCCGACTACCACTTCATAGAGATCATGGGCTGCCCCGGCGGCTGCGTCAACGGCGGCGGCCAGCCGATACAGCACGCAGTCGTGCGCAACTTCGTCGACCTCAGAGCGCGCAGAGCCGCCGCTCTCTACGAGGCGGACAAGGATATGCCCCTGCGCAAGTCGCATGAGAGCGAGGCTGTCAAGCGTCTCTACGCCGAGTTCCTCGGCGAGCCCGGCAGCCACAAGGCTCACGAAGTGCTCCACACCTCGTATGTAGCAAGACCGAAATATAAATAATATAGGCACAATAAGCAATCGGGAGAATCCAATGTGGATTCTCCCGATTTATTTTTTTGATTTTGCCATCTCTAAACCAAGTTCCAGCCCGACCGTGCTTCAAAGTACGGTTTATGAGGTTCAAAGATGCTGCGTCCCTTTACCCTATTCATTTTTCTCGTTTTTATAAGAAATCGGATTGTCTGTCAACCCAATCAAATAGTCGGCAGATAAATCGTAAAATTTACACAGGCGAATCAAATCATCAATTTTTAATTCGGCTCGTCCCATTTCAATATGATTATATCCCTGCTGAGACTTATCCAATAACTTTCCGACTTGCGCCTGAGTTAAGTCATGATCCTCACGGACATTTTTGATTCGTTCACGATAGTTCATGCATTCTGCCCCTCATATATTGATGTATACATCATAAAACACACAAAAATACGGTATTGACATTTACTCAATTTTTGAGTATTATGTTCTTGAAAGGAGGGTAAAAATGCCGTCAATTGACTTTTCCAAAATTGCGGAAATGTTGGAATCTTCAACCGATTTTTCCTTATCTGAAAAGCAATACAAAAAGCTAACAGGTCGGGCAATGCCAAAGGATATATCGTATTTAACTCATAGATCCGCTATGGCAAAATTCGCCGAATCCAGAGGACTAAAAATCCATGTGCAAGAAAAAACGATTACTTTTGAAAAATCTAATGGTAATCAGTAAAGAGAAGGAGAGATTATTTTGAAAAGGTTCACATCTTTATTATTAGTATTTGCCTACTTATTAATTTGCATTGGCTGTGTTGCCGGTTGCTCTAAGGGCAATTCTGACTCATCAAAAGACACAAAGATGACAGAAAGCCGCGCCATAGAAATTGCCAAGCAAAATGCCGTAAACGCTTGCTGCGACTACAGTAATACAACATCTGTCAGAATTAATTACGGAACAGAACAGGCAAAGTATGATTACAAAGAAGACTTTTATGTCGTGACGCTGTCCGGGTATTACTTTCCCGTCAATCAATATGGTGAAATTGGGACTAAACGTCGTTTTGATATGAAGATACGGGTCATGAATTCCGGAGAAATCGTCTTCCTGCAAAATCATATTGAGTATAAGGGATAATAATGTTCCGACCGATTTTGTCAATATTTTACCGATATACTTCAAAACCCCGCTCAAGCACTTGCAAAAGCAGGATTACCTGCGCAAGTCGCATGAAAGCGAGGCTGTCAAGCGTCTCTACGCCGAGTTCCTCGGCGAGCCCGGCAGCCACAAGGCTCACGAAGTGCTCCACACCTCATATGTTGCAAGACCGAAATATAAATAAGCACAAACAAAGAATCAATCCCGCTCTGCAAAGGTGGGATTGATTCTTTAACTTTTTTAAAAATCAAAACACGATTGACTTTTTTACTCTTTCTGTTAAAATATAATTGTAGCGCAGAAGTATTGTCATTTATCCGCCTCAAGGAAATTGAAAGGATGTGAAGTGATGAAAAAAAACAAAAAAGCTTTTGTCGTGATTTTCGAGGTGCTTCTTTGGCCGCTGTTCCTGCAGGCGATAATATACTGCGTCTGCGAGCTTTTCCGCCCTGTATTTAACTTCTTTTTTACACATATGCACGATTTCTATTATGACTGCATAAGGATTTCAGAGTATGGAATGTTTTACTTTTACGCGTTTCGCTTCATATGGGCGGTCGCCTTTGTCAGCCTGTTCTTCTTCTATCTTTCAAGGAGAGCTCAAATTCGTAAATTCCGTTCTTTCTTCACCGTCTTTGTCTTGTCGGCGATACCGATGATTTTGATGCGAATCACCATGCAATATGATTGGGTAATACACCCTGTATTCACTTCTCCTCATCAGGATTTACTGCCGTTTTTAACCTTCTTGTTCCGTTTTCTGTATGTTATAATTCCGCTTTGGTCGCTGACGAACATCATTTTCTCCGTAATGAGAATAACGGCAAAGATTCAACCGTAAACACTGTAAAAACTATAGCAAAACCCGTCTCAGACTTATATCTGCGGCGGGTTTGCTTTGGTGGGTTTGATTTATATATTCTTTATCTCGTCAAAAATCTTTTTTGTGATTCGTCTGTCTTTATAATAAAACTCTCGGTCGTGCTCGCTTATCTCCCTCGCGACGCGGCAGGGATTGCCGTAGGCGACGACGTTCGCCGGAATGTCTTTCGTCACGACGCTGCCCGCGCCTATAACGCTGTTGTCCCCTATCGTCACTCCGGGCATTATCACGGCTCCCGCACCTATCCAGCAGTTTCTGCCGATATGCACGGGCATATTGAACTGATACGCCTTTTCGCGCAGCTCAGGCAGAATAGGATGCCCCGCTGTGGCAACGGTCACGTTGGGTCCTATCATCGTATAAGAGCCGATGTATATATGCGAGTCGTCCACGGCGGTGAAATTGAAATTAGCATATACACTGTCGCCCAGATGCATATGCGCCCCGCCCCAATTCGCGTGAAACGGCGGCTCGAGATAGCAGTTCTCGCCTATTTCGGCAAACATCTCTTTCATTAATTCCTGCCTTTTCTTCTGCTCCGTGGGGCGCGTTGAATTGAACTCGTAGAGCAGATCGAGCTTTTTGAGCTGCTCGTCAAATATCGACTCCTCGTTGGGATAATACAGCTCGCCCGTGAACATTCTTTCTTTCATTCCCATGATATTTCTCCTTTTTGTGTTTTTCCGCCTTGATTATACTTTATGCGCCCGATTTTTTTCAGCCTTTTCGGGCATTTGTGCGGGTATCTGCGGACATTCGCCTTTTTTATTGACTTTAAGAGCGCCAAATATTATACTTTATAATATAACAGCTGCAACGATACCGGATAACAATAATACTGCTTTAAGTCGGAGGGTGAACAGAGAATGGATAAATTCATGCCGAAAACCATAGAAGAGCTCAATGCGGAATTTGAGGCTCGCATGGAAAAGGCCAAGCAGGACGAGCTCAACGCCGCAGCGGAAAGAGCTGCGGAGGAAATTCTGGAGGCCGAGAGAATGAGAGCGGCGCACAATGCCGAGGAGAAAGCGGAGGCAAGGCGCGTTGAGGAGCGCAGCTATGAGAGCGCACTCGACAGCTCCATTTCCGCAACCGAGCTCGAACCGACCCGGGATGACTTCGAGGACAGCTACTCGGGAGAGGACGAGGTTCCCGCAGAGGAGCCCGTCAAGACCGAGCCCGCGGAAACCGAGCCCGAGAAAGTCGAAGCCGAGCCCGTGCAAAAAACCGAAAATGAATACGGCGAGCCCGATCCTCACGGATATTTCGGCGCGCCGATAGACAAGAGCAGACCGCGTCAGACCCTCTCGGAGGAAACTGCGGCCAAAGTTGAGCCGAAATTCGACTTTGAGCGCACCTCGGACTACTCCGGCGCAATGCTTCAGGACAGCTTCAAGCCTAAAAAGGACAAATTCAAGGGCGCAAGAATATTCTCTGTCGTCCTAATTATCATAATAGCGGTCGTGTCGCTGTTAACCGCGCTTTTGAGCGTTGCGGCGGCTCATCCCGACAAGTTCCTGCTCGACCGCGGACTTGCCGTATGCACCGACGACATCATGGGCTCAAACATAAAGGACGGCTCGCTGTGTTTGACCCGCAGGGCGTCTGCCGCATCCGCGGACGAGGTCGCGATGTATAAACTCGGAGGAAAGTACGGCTTCGCGTTCGGATCTGCCCTTCCCACGGGCGCTTCCGTAGTCGCCGTAGCCACGCACTGCGTACCGCTCTTAGGCAAGTTTATAGAGAGCGTCATAAATATGTGGCTGGTCTACACCTGCTCGGCTCTCGCGGCTATACTCGTCATAATGATAATCAAAATCGCGGCTTTCGGCAAGCCCGATGACAACGTCACCGACGGAGTAAAGAGAAAGAAAAGCCGCAAGTAACAAAACAGCGAGCAGCGGAGGAACAACAGTGGAACAAATTACGTCTCTCTCGGAACATATTTCCGACAACCGCATTATAGCCGACACACAGAAAAGCTCTATGGACGGCTCAAAAATAATATTTAACGGCTCCGGCAACATTCTTGTTATTGAAGACGGCGTCAGGCTCGACTCATCCACCGTTCTTTTCAACGGCAGCAACGCGGTATGCTATTTAGGCGCAAATAAAAATCCTTATTATGTCAATTTGACCGTAAACAACGACAGCTGCATATTTTTCGGGCGCGGCAACTATATCAACGGCAAAATGACGCTCATAACGTCCGAACAGCAAAATATAATTATCGGGGACGACGGGCTGTTTTCCTTCGGTATTTTTATCCGCACGGCAGACCCTCACCTTCTGTATGACTGCGAGAACTGCACACGCATAAATCCGAGCAAATCCGTCTTTATCGGCGACCACGTTTGGATAGGGCAGAACGTGCTGATTCTGAAAGGCACGGCAGTCGGTTCGGGCTCCGTTATCGGCGGCGCGGCTCTGCTTTCGGGCAAGTCCGTCCCTTCGAACACCGTCTGCGGCGGCAACCCCGCAAAAATAATACGCCGCGGCGTATTTTTCTCAAAGGAGTGCGTCCACACATGGACAGACGCGCAGACAGAAAAATATAATACTATGAAAACAGACCGCTACACCTACCGCAGGGATTCGGACACCGTGTCTCCTCAGGAGATAGATTCGGCGCTCAAGGCCTGCAGGAATTCCGACGAGCGCCTTGCCGCCGTCAAAAAATATCTCGCCGACAAGTCGGGCAAAAACCGATTTTTTATCCCGGATACAGAGAACGGCAAGCCGGAAAAGCGCGGATTTTTCAGAAGATAAAAATACAAAGCCGCAAAAGCTGCGGCTTTTTTATTCGGGAGAAAACAATGTCTATAGAGAGAGTCAGAGAATATTTTAAAACGCTCGGCATAGCGGACAGGATAAAGGAGATAGACGAGTCGAGCGCAACCGTCGCGCTCGCGGCAAAGGCGCTCGGCTGCGTTGAGGGCAGGATAGCAAAAACCATATCCTTCTCGCTCGACGGCGCGCCGATACTCATAGTCGCGGCGGGCGACATGAAGATAGACAACGCAAAATACAAGGCCCGCTTCGGTAAAAAGGCGAAGATGCTCTCGCACGAAGAAGCGGCAGAGCTCATCGGTCACGCGGTCGGCGGGGTATGCCCGTTCGCGGTGAACGAGGGAGTAAAGATATATCTGGACGAGTCGCTGAAAAGATTTCAGACGGTATTTCCCGCCTGCGGCAGCAGCAACAGCATGATAGAGCTGACCCCCGCCGAGCTTGAAAAATACTCGAAGCCCGACGGCTGGGTAGATATCTGCAAGCCGATCGGATGAAAAAGCGGGGCGGCAAAGAAAAATTTTTCCAAACCGCTCCGTAACACTTGACAAACCGAAAAAAAAATCTTATAATCACATAGCAAACTTATGGGGGCGTAGCTCAGCTGGGAGAGCGTACGGTTCGCATCCGTAAGGTCGAGAGTTCGATC
>OGXM01000831.1_pt1 | contig 18809 bp, 18 predicted proteins | sample 1576271 | NCBI WGS metagenome assembly OGXM01 (sample SAMEA3541579, study PRJEB24748) | human gut metagenome | biome: human gut; feature: human-associated habitat; material: faeces | place: China | collected 2012 | reverse complement strand
GCCTCGCTGAACAACTGGATCGCACTCTGCCGAATGGATTCCTGAACATGGAGATCATGCTCAGTCATTTCGGTATCGGCATGGCCTACGATGCTCTGGATGGTCTGAATATCCACGCCCAACGCCTGCATCGGCGATACAATTCCTTTTGTTTAATGGGCCTGTTTGACGGAGCATACAATCAAATTGTCGGGTTTTGGGCAATACTGTCGATTGCGTCAAACAATTTTTCCCCCCAAAAAAATTGGATTTTGGAGTGTTTTTCATTGACCGATTGCGGAATTAGCTGTAAAATCTAAAAAAGAATAGTGGCTGTAGAGTGGGGTACTCTACGATCTGCTCGATCTTTAAGTATTATGATAAGGATTACGCCAATGCGGTGCTGGAACTGCAGGCGGCCGTCCGGTTACAGGGAGCAGGTACTGAAAGCTATCGGGGGTCTTTCTATTGCACTTGCCAATGATGGAAAGCTGGAAGAAGCACAACAGGAGCTGGATACATTGCAGAAAAAAGGCGCTTCCTCCGGTGACCGTGATCTGGTTGCGGCAGAGATCCTGTCCTTGCAAAAGAACTATGATCAGGCACTTGCACTTTACACAAAAGTGTTCAATGAGGTGGAGGACACGCAGCTCCTGAGCCATGCTTGCCTGTCAGCCGCAAATGCAGCGCTGAATCAGGACGATATGGAAAAGGCTGTGCGCATTCTGAAACAGGGATGCCAGAACCTTCCGGAAGGTCAGGCTGTGCTTCAAAAGGAGATGCTTGCGGATCTTATGATGCAGCAGGCAGCATCTGACAAAGAAAATGCAGAAGAATGCTATGCTGAAGCACAGCAGCTGCTGGAGGAACTGGTGGACAGCGGCTACGATACTATTGCCACCCGGTTGAATCTGGCAACTGTACTGCAGGCATTGGATCAGTACAGTGAAGCTGAAAAGGTTTTGAAAGATCTGCAGGAGCAGTATCCATCGGATTATCGTTTTGATATGCAGATGGCCTATCTTCTGATCGACCAGCTCCGCACCAGCGGATGGCTCAAATAAGGAGGGAATACCTGCGTCTACCGGACAAATCTTTTGTGTGGTTGGAATCGTTGACATGATCGTTTCGGCTGTTGCGGCAGTCGTTTCAGCATGGATCCTGCGCAGGCAGGAAAAAAAGCTGAAGGAACAGATCTGGAACGAGTATCAATAAAAATCAATCGATTAAGGGGTATGAAAAAATGCTGAAAAAACTTAGTGTAACGGCTGTTATTCTTGCAATGTCGGCCATGCTTCTGGTGCCGACTGCATACGCGGTGCAGTCAGTAGACGCACCGGCACAGGTGGCTTTGTGACGATTGACGGCAAGCTGTATCATGTTTCGAAGAATGGCTATGCCATCGATCGGTACGCCAAGGGTTTGCACAAGATCGACGGAGGAATGTACTATGTCAAAGAGGATGGCTCGGTCCTGACGAACAGCGCGGTAGAATACCTTACTTTTGATGCGAATGGCCGCTATACCTCTGGCAATGCAACGCTGGACAGCTATGTGGATCAGGCACTGGCTGCGTGCACAAACTCTGGCATGACGAAGGCGCAAAAGCTGCGCGCCGCCTATTTGTATGTCCGGGATCACGGCGCATACCTTGCCCGTCCGCATCAGGCAAGAGGCACAACGGCTTGGGCAGAAGAGAGCGCTTTGTTCATGTTTGAACACAAAAAGGGCAACTGCTACTGCTTTGCAGGCCAGTTCCTTTATATGGCCCGGCGGCTGGGCTACAATGCCTATGTAGTGTCTGGCGGTGTGGGCCGCAAGGACTCGGACCATGCATGGGTCATGATCTGCGAGAACGGAGTTCCCTATATCTATGATGTGGAACTGGAGTGGGGCTATCGTGCCGGCAGATACGGCCATGCAGAATATAATATGTATAAAATGCCGCTGGATAAAACGGTGTTCAGCTACCAGTTTCCGTGATTGCTGAGGTAGCCGAAAAATGGTTTTTAGCTCCGTAATTTTCTTGTTTCTGTTTTTGCCCATCGTGCTGGGATGCTATTATCTTTTGCCCGGGCGGGAAGCAAAAAATCTCTGGCTCGTCGCAGCCAGTCTGCTGTTCTATGCCTTCAGCGGGCTGTGGTATGTTCTGCTGCTGTTGTTCTCTGTGTTCTGCAATTATCTGGCCGGTCTGTTCGTCTCCGGGCGAAAGAGCGTGCTCTATGCCGCTGTGGCCGTTAATCTGGGAATCTTGGGTATTTTTAAGTATCTGACTTTTCTGGTACAGACAGTAGACCGGCTGCCGGGCGTGACGATCCCGGTGCCTTCCATCGTTCTGCCGGTGGGTATCTCGTTCTTCACCTTTCAAGGGCTGAGTTATGTGATCGATGTATACCGGAATGAACGCCTGAAGAGCACTCATTTCCGGGATGTACTGCTGTACATTGCTCTGTTTCCACAGTTGGTGGCAGGACCGATCATCCGCTATGAGGACGTGGCAGATGAGATACATAGCCGCCGAAATACGCTGGAGCAGCTGGCAAAAGGCCTGCGCCGGTTTATTGTGGGCCTGAGCAAGAAGCTGCTGATCGCCGATATCTGCGGCAATGTTGTAGCACTGATCTACAACGCCGACCGCTCTGTGCTGGACAGCCGGACGGCTTGGCTGGCCGCGGTGTGCTATCTGATGCAGATCTATTTCGACTTCAGCGGATACAGCGATATGGCCATCGGCCTGGGCTTGTGCTTTGGGTTCCACTTCAAGGAAAACTTTAACTATCCGTACATCTCGGCCAGTATTCAGGAATTCTGGCGCAGATGGCATATCTCCCTTTCCACTTGGTTCCGGGAATACCTGTATATCCCATTGGGCGGCAACCGGAAGGGCAAGGCAAAGACTTACTGGAACAAGCTGATCGTGTTTTTCTGCACGGGACTGTGGCATGGTGCAAACTGGACCTTTATCGTCTGGGGCCTGTGGCATGGTTTCTTTATCGTGGCAGAGGACGCCGTTAAAAAGCTGTTCGGACTGGAAAAACATGGCAAAGACGGGCAGAACCCTGCGTGTGTGGTGCTGAAACATTTGTACACCCTGCTTGTGGTGCTGGTTGGCTTTGTAATCTTCCGTGCAGACAACATGGGGCAGGCCTTCTCAATGATAGGAGCCATGTTTTCCGGGGGCTCTGCCTCTGCGCAGACAGGGCTGCTGCTGGCGCAGTGTCTGACCCTGCTGACCCTGTTTGCACTGGCGGTTGGCCTTGTGGGCAGTACGCCGGTTTTGCCGCTGGTCTGCCGTAAAGCAGAGCAGCAGACCGGAAGCGTGTATGCATGCCTTCAGGCACTGAGTTATGCAGGGGTGCTGGTGGATATCCTGCATCTGTCGGCTGCATCCTATGTGCCTTTTATCTATTTCCAGTTCTGAGGTGGAAAAATGCAAGTGAAAAAATTAGGATATATCCTGTTTGTGGGGGTCATTGCCACAATTTGCATTTTGCCTGTGGCTGTGATGCCTTGGCAGACGGAAAAAGCGGTGGGCAATGAGCAGCTTGCATCCTTTCCTGAATTACGGAAAGAGGATGGCAGCTTCAATACCGGTATCCTGAATGAGTTTTCGGATTATTTTGCGGATCATTTCGGGCTCCGTCATGAGATGATCACCTTGAACGATCAGCTTACCGGAACCGTGCTCAAAACGCTGGACAGCAGCAGTGTGCTGTTGGGAAAAGACGATTGGCTGTTCTATAAAAGCACCCTTGCGGACTATACCGGCGCAGAACCCTTTACAGCCCGGCAGAGTTATGCGGCCGCTCATGTACTGGGTCTGATGCAGGAATACTGCGAAGAGAACGGCATTGGGTTCTGCTTTACCATCGCACCCAATAAAAATTCCCTGTATGGCGGTCAGATGCCGGCACGGTATACGGTAGCCTCCGTACGGAACGCCCAACTGCTTCAGTAGCAGATGGAACAGCAGAATGTCCGGTATGTGGATCTGTTCAAAACACTGTCTGACCACGAAGAGCAGCTGTATTACCGTCGGGACAGCCACTGGAATATGCGGGGCGCACAGCTGGCAGCACAGACTTTGCTGAAAGAACTGAAAGGCTCTGAAGCGGAGTTTGATTCCTGCATCAATGGAAAAACATCCCCGCATACCGGCGACCTGTATGAGATGGTGTACCCTGCCGGAAACGAGACGGAACAGGATACGGCATACGACTTTACCTATCAGTATGACGAAAAATTCCACTCGGCAGATGATATCACGATCCACACGGAAAATTCGGCGGCAGACGAAAGCATTTTTGTATACCGCGATTCCTTTGGCATCAATCTGCATCCTTTCCTGGCACAGAGCTACGGCAATGCCTGTTTCTCCCGGAATATGCCCTACCTTTTGACGGCTGTTACAGAAGAGCATCCCGATGTGCTGCTGGTGGAACGCAACCTGAACTGGCTGCTGGAACGCGCCCCGGAAATGCCTGCTCCGGAACGCACGGCAGTCCCGGCAGCAGATACCGGTACAAGTGCGAAGGCACAACGGAAGGACAGCCGAATGGAGGGGACTTTCTGCCTGACAGGCGATCTGAGCGGGCAGCGTGTGGATGACGACTCTCCGATCTACATTCTGGCAGAGACCGGAACCTACGAAGCTTCCCCCTGCGGAGAGGGAATACAGCCGTTTACAGCGTATCTTCCGCAGAATGTGCGGGAGCAGCAACTAAAAGCAGCATTTCTGTCGGACGGTGAATGGGTCTTTTGCGCCCTGGCCGACTGACTGAAAGAATAGAAAGAAGGAACAAACAAAATGAATGTAAACTATAAGATGATGGGTGTAGTGCTCTGCGGTGCGATGCTTCTGACATCGGGATGCGGGGCAAAAGCAGAAACGACCGCTTCCTCGGCTGTGGAATCCGAATCGGTTTCCGTTGTGGCATTGGAGGCTGCTTCGTCGGAGGCAGTGTCGGAGGCTGTGCCGGAAAGCAAGGCGGTCTCGGAGGCAGTTTCCGAAGCTTCTTCTTCGGTAAGCGAGGCGGCATCGGAGAAACCGGCCGAATCCAAGGCAGAGTCCAAGGCAGAATCCAAGGCCGAGACTGCGGCAAAATCTAAGCCTGCAAAGCAGGAGACGGCTGCTTCCTCCAAAGAAGAAAAGACGGAGCCTGTGGAAAGCAAGCCCGTTACAGAGACTGCTCCGGCAGAAACTGCCAGCTTGGAAACTGCCCTAAAGTATGTGGGCAAAGACGTTTCCAAGTTGTATGCCGCTATTGGCAAGCCGAACAGTTCGGAGTATGCTTCCAGCTGCATCGGTGATGGCGAGGATGGCCTGCTGTATTACAACGGCTTTACTGTGACGACCTACCGTGAAAACGGTAAAGAGACGGTACAGGACGCCTATTAAACATGAAATTCGGCCTCTGGCATTCCACCGGGGGCTGAATCTTTATATGGGAAGATGAGAATGAAACGCCAGAAGATCAAACGATATCGGTTTAGCGTGACGCAGAATACGCGCAGAAGAAGGGCGACAAGGCCGCTGAAAGCCGTCGGTGTAGTACTGGTGTGCCTGTGTCTGCTCACAGGGGCCGCTTTTGGAGTTTACAATGCGATCCAGAGTAAGACTACGGGGTGGCACGGCGAAGGACTGCATCGCTACTATATCTCGCCGACTACCGGCACCCGTGCGCAGGGGCTGTATGAGATCAACTATAAGCTCTACTATTTTGGCAGCAACAACTTTTTGAAGACCGGCTGGATCGAAGAGAACGGCTATGTCGGATATGCCAACGCAGATGGAGAGCTCACCCAGGGCGAAGCGAAGATAGACGGAAAATACTACTATTTCCAACCGGAGACCGGCCAGTTGTACACCGGCTGGATCATGCTGGACGGAGTGCAGTACTGCTTTGACGAAACCGGACATCCGCGCACCGGTACTTATCAGGAGGACGGAAAGGTCTGGGAACTGGATAGCGATGGACGGGTCAAAAACCGACTGAACGGTTGGAAAAAAACGGACGGCGTCCTGAAATACTACAACAACAGCGGCGCACCGGCACAGGGCTGGACAGAGATCGATGGAAAGGATTATTTCTTTGTGGACGGTGTCAGTCAGGCCGGCTGGGTTGAAACGGATGCGGGCACGCGCTATTTGGACGGCAACGGAAATCAGATGACCGGGTGGTGTGTGATCGACGGCCAGCCCTATGCTTTTGGGACAAATGGAGAACCGAAGCAGGGATGGGATCATTCCCATGAAAAAAGCTACTATTTTATCAACGGCGTCAGTCAGTCGGGCACATTCGGGGAGGGCGCACTTAGCAGCAACCTGAACGGCAGCGGCAGTGTTCAGCCGGTTGGGGATCAGGCACCGGAGGACGATCTTGCAGAGGATGCCGAGGGCGAACCGCCGGAGGAAGAACTGCTGGAAGCGCAGCCGACACAGACCGAAACAACGGAAGCGGGGCAGACTGCCCCGGCGGCACAACAGCCGACGCAGTCGCCGGAGGGATCGGCGGCAGAGCAGGAGACCACATCGAAGGCACCGACAGCGCCGGAAACTCCGGCACAGGAACAGCAGGAAGAAGGGACGGAAAATACATGAAAACAACAAGACGTGATTTTCTGTGCCTTTCGGCCATGGCATGCGCATGGCTTCTGACGGGCTGCCAGAACCCCACAGTGGAAGAGCGGGCTGTCAGCTGGCAGCAGCAGGAAGTCAGTGATCCGGTCTCTGAAACCGGACCGATGTGGAATGCAGCACTGGACGACAATGCGGTTCTGCGGGATGGTATCCGCGTTCCCCAGAACTTCGAACTGCCGTTGGAAGGTTCAACAGGCTTTGCAGGGGCGGCTGTGATGCTGCTGTACGAGAGACCGGATGGGACCAGTACGGTACTGCGCAGACTTGCAGCGGGAGATATGTTTTATATCCGGCAGGAGTCTGGCGCATATTGGCAGGTCTGCCTGCTGGACGGCACCGTGGGCTGGTTGGAAAATGAACTGTGTATGATCAATCTGCCCGATGTTCTGCCTTCCATCGTATACGAAAACCCCAATGCCAAGGCATCGATCTTTAAATCCTGCGGAAAGGATATTGAAGGCATTACGGGACAGAAACTGTATGACGGCCTGTTCTACAACCAGCGCCTTGGGCGGGATGAGCATCTAATGCCTATCAATTACGCTATGGCAAAAAAGGTTGGTGCAGCGCAGAAAAATGCTTTGAAGGCGGGCGATTGCCTGAAGATCGTAGAGACATTCCGGCCCTATGAGGTGCAGATGCTGGTAAAGGATGCAGTGTACGCCAAGGCAAGGATGGACAAGGAACTGATGACGGCGCTGAACAAGGGCGCGTGGAATATCGGCTGGTTTATTGCAACGTCTCTTTCCAACCATCAGCGCGGTGTGGCAATGGACACGACCCTGCTGCGCATCACTGAGCAGACAGAGCACAGCATGGCGGGGTGTCCCTTTGTACAGGTGACCGGTGAGGAATACGCCATGCCCTCTGCCATGCACGAGCTGAGCAGTGCAGCGGCCTGCTTTACCGGCCCGGTAACTTCTAATTCGGCCACCGCATGGAAGCGGGCCACTGCATCGGCATCCATGACAGACGGTGCGCGGCGGCTGCAGGGGTACTGTACCAATGCAGGCATGACACCGCTGGCCTCGGAGTGGTGGCACTTTAACGATCTGGATGCACAGAATAAGGTGCGCATGACCTCTGGAAACGGAAAATTCTGGCTGGACGGCTGTGTCAGCTGGAAAATGTTTGAAGCATAACTTTAGGGCTACACTAAATTGCGCAGCAGGTCATTCGGATCGAGGATGGGCAAACTCTGTTAGGAGGACTGTATTATGAATACCACATTGCGGCGGGATGCGGATGAGATCATCTGTTCCAGCATTCAGGCGGTTCTGCCGGATAAAGCCGTGTGCCGCGCGCTGGAGGACTTTCAGCCCGGAGGCGGCAGAGTGCTGCTGGTGGCGGCAGGCAAGGCCGCATGGCAGATGGCGCATGCCGCCGTGCAGGCACTAGGGCGCGTGGACGGCGGCGTGGTGGTGACCAAGTACGGCCATGTGAAGGGCGAAATTCCCGGCATAAGCTGTTATGAGGCAGGTCATCCCGTGCCGGATGACAACAGCTTTGCAGCCACCGAAAAAGCTTTGGCGCTGGTGCAGGGGCTGACCGCAGAGGACACGGTGCTGTTTTTGCTTTCCGGCGGCGGCAGCGCCCTGTTTGAAAAGCCGCTTGTCTCCGGCGGGGAATTGCAGGACATTACCAATCAGCTCCTTGCCAGCGGAGCCGATATCGTGGAGATGAACACCATCCGCAAGCGGTTGTCCGCTGTCAAGGGCGGGCGGTTCGCTCAGCACTGCGCGCCCGCAAGGGTGTTCAGCATCGTGCTCAGCGATATTCTGGGTGATCCGCTGGATATGATCGCCAGCGGCCCGGCGGTGCCGGATTCCTCCACCTGTGCACAAGCGCTTGCCATTGCGGAGAAATACCACCTGAACCTGTCGGAACAGGCGAAGGCGCTATTGGCACAGGAAACGCCGAAAGCCCTTGATAACGTGACCACGCAGATCACCGGCAGCGTCCGAGAACTGTGCACCGCTGCCGCTAAAGCCTGCCGGGAGCTGGGCTATGAGTCCATCCTCCTCACCGACCGGCTCTGCTGCGAGGCGCGGGAGGCAGGCAGCTTTCTGGGTGCTATCGCCCGCACCCATGCGGGACAAGGAAAAAAGCTGGCCTTTATCGCGGGCGGGGAAACCGTGGTGCACCTGATCGGCAAAGGGCTGGGCGGACGCAATCAGGAGCTGGCGCTGGCCGCAGCCCCGGCACTGGCGGGACAAAACGCGGCGGTGTTCTCGGTGGGCAGTGACGGCACCGACGGCCCCACCGATGCCGCTGGTGGCTATGTGGACGGCGACACCGCCGCCGCACTGACGGCAAAGGGCTGGAACGTGTTCGACACCCTGCAAAACAATGATGCCTACCACGCCTTGCAGGCGGTGGAGGGGCTTATTATCACAGGCGCTACCGGTACTAACGTCAATGATGTTGCCGTGGTGCTGATCGGGGGAGAAGCGCAGGCAGACGCCTGAACCCTGCTTGCCCGGTGCGCGGTGCTCCTATAACATTTGACCCCGCTTTGCCCGCTGTGCCCGGGCAGGCGGGGTTTTTTGTTGAAAATACTTGACAGGTATTTTGTAAAGTGATATTATTTTGATATCATAAAGAAACACTTCCGACCCTGATAAGGAGGGACTTGTTATGGAAGAGAAAATTTTGAATACCCGCAAAAACGGCATGGCCGCGCTGCTGCTCACCCTGCTGGGCTATGTGGTGGCCATCGCCCTGTTCATTTACAGCATCACCCTGCTGAATGCAGACCGGATGCTTCTGGGCGTGCCGCTGCTGATTTTGTCCATTGCGTACTTCATCGCAGGCATTTTCCTGTTCTGCGGTCTTAAAGTATTAAAGCCGCAGGAGGCGTTGGTGCTCACCCTGTTTGGTGATTACATCGGCACCTTGAAGGGACAGGGCTTTTACTGGGTAAACCCCTTCTGTACCGCCGTCAACCCCGCTGCCGGCACCCGCCTGAGCCAGAGCGGAGACGTGAACAGCAAGGAAAACAGCGTGGCTGCGCTGTTTGGCAATAACGGCCAGAATGCTCAGATGAGCGTCGAGTCCATGAGCAAAAAGATCTCGCTCAAGATGATGACCCTGAACAACTCCCGCCAGAAGATCAACGATTGTCTGGGTAATCCGGTGGAGATCGGCATTGCGGTCATCTGGCGCGTGACCGATACCGCCAAGGCTGTGTTCAACGTGGATAACTATAAGGAATACCTCTCCCTGCAGTGCGACAGCGCCCTGCGCAACGTGGTGCGGGTGTACCCCTATGATGTTTCTCCCAACGTGGATACCACCGGCGACGGCGTGGCCGACGAGGGCAGTCTGCGCGGCTCCTCTGAGGTGGTGGCAGCCCGCATCCGGGACGAGATCCAGAAGAACGTGGCCGAGGCAGGTATCGAGGTGGTGGAGGCCCGCATCACCTATCTGGCCTATGCACCGGAAATTGCAGCGGTCATGCTGCAGCGCCAGCAGGCCAGCGCCATCATTGATGCCCGCAAGATGATCGTGGACGGCGCTGTGGGCATGGTGGAAATGGCGCTGGATCGTCTGAACGAGAACAAGGTAGTGGAACTGGACGATGAGCGCAAGGCGGCAATGGTATCCAATCTGCTGGTGGTGCTGTGCGGCAACCGGGATGCCCAGCCCATCGTGAACAGCGGTAGCCTGTACTGATATGGCAGAGCCGAAAAAACAGGTGCCCCTGCGCCTGAACGCTAAACTCTACGATGCCCTTGCCGCTTGGGCAGAGGATGACTTCCGCTCGGTGAACGGGCAGATCGAATATCTGCTTACCGAGTGTGTGCGTCAGCGCAAAAAGAATGGGAAATATGTCTCCGACCAGCTGGATGTCCCGCCGGAGCTGGATCTCCATTGAAGAACCCGTGAAAAAACGTTTGGAGCGCGCCGCAGAGCACGCCAAACGCAAATTATTCACAAGGCCGCTGCACAAGACCGGTGCAGCGGCCTTGTGTTTGTCGGGGAAAAGCCGTGCCTTCCGGCGGGAAGCGGGGACAAATGAGCGCTGATTTGATACATCAATTGAGCGCGCAATGCTCCGGTATTTCGTCGAAAAAGGCGACCGAAGCTGCGGAAATGTCTTGAAGAGACAGGAGAAGATGGACAGATATCTGGGCGAAAACGTTTCTTTTTTGGGTTTTTCCGGAAAAAAACTTGCCTAAAAGTTTGCGGCGTGCTAAACTAACAGCGGGGAATTGTTTTGCGTAAGCAGATAGGGGGTGAAGCTATGAAAATACTGGTTGTGGATGACGGTCAGCTTGCGATCAATTCGCTGATCCGCATCCTGTGCCGGGTGGCACCGGACTGTGACTATATCAGTGCCATGACGACTGACGATGCCCTGGCGTGGATGCGGCAGGGCCCGATGGATGCTGCCTTTTTGAACTTGGAAATGCCGGGCATGAATGGCCTTGCCCTTGCCCGCATGATCCAGAAATTGCAGCCCCGCTGCAATATCATCGTGGTCACCGAGCACCCGGAGTATGCGCTGGAAGCATTGCAGATCTTCGTCAGCGGTTTTCTGCTCAAGCCCGCCAACGAGGCGGACGTGCGCAATGTGCTGGAAAATCTGCGCTACCCGCCGGAAACGGCACCTGTGGGCATCAAGATCCAGTGCTTCGGCAACTTCGAGATCTTTGTGGGCGGACGTCCGCTCTCCTTCAAGCGCAGCAAGAGCAAGGAACTGCTGGCTTACCTTGTGGACCGCAACGGTGCCACCTGCACCAACGGCGAGATGCTGGCTGTCCTGTGGGAGGATAAGCCCGACACCGCCTCGCTGCACAGCCACCTGCGCAACCTGATCTTTGACCTCAGCCACACGCTGGAGGATGCAGGGGTCAACGGGCTGCTGGTACGCGGTCGCAGCACCTTGGCGCTGGATACCAGCAAGGTGGACTGCGATTATTATAACTTCCTGCGGGGAGACCACTCGGCCTTCAACTCCTACCGGGGCGAGTATATGACCCAGTATTCCTGGGCAGAGGTCACACGTTCGGCGCTGCGCCAGCAGGCCGCAGCCACGCCTAAAAGCGGGTCTATCCCAAGCTATTACGTCCCGCCCACGGGCTTTTAAAACTGCAAAAAACACCAAAGGCTGCTGCGCAAAACGATGCGCAGCAGCCTTTATCATTCTCTCAAAACCGCTCCAGTTCCAGCAGATATTCCTTGATATCCAGCCCCTCGGCGTAGCCGGTCAGACTGCCGTCTGCGCCAATGACCCGGTGGCAGGGCACCACGATGCACAGCGGGTTGCAGTGACAGGCGCTGCCCACGGCGCGGCTTGCCTTTGGCTTGCCCAGCGCCGCCGCCAGTTGACCGTAGGTGCGCACCTCCCCGTAGGGGATCCTGCGCAGCTGCGCCCATACCGCCTGCTGAAAGGCCGTGCCTTTTGCCGCCAGCGGCAGGTCGAACTCCCGGCGCACCCCGGCAAAATATTCGTTCAGCTGCTCCTCGGCCTCCTGCAGCAGGGGCGTTTCCACCACCCTGCGGGGCAGCGGCTCCAGTTCCGGCGCGCCGTCCGGGCAAAAATGTACCCCGCACAGTGCGTCGTTCTCCTCCTCCAGACAGATGGCACCAAGGATGCTGTTGATGTACCAGACGTTCAAAACCGGCCTCTTCCTTTCCTGCAAGAATGTGCTATACTGGTATTATCTTAACACAAAAGCTTCCATGAGGAAAGGGGCGTTTCAACTATGGTCAAGGCACTGGAAGACATCATTGCAAAAAGCAGCAGCATCGTCTTTTTCGGCGGCGCGGGCGTTTCTACGGAAAGCGGCATCCCGGATTTCCGCAGCGTGGACGGGCTGTACCACCAGAAATACGACTACCCGCCCGAAACCATTCTCAGCCATACCTTCTGGGAGGAAAACCCGGAAGAGTTTTACCGTTTTTACCGCGATAAGCTGATCGTAAAGGGGGCAAAACCCAACGCTGCTCATCTGCGGCTGGCAAAGCTGGAACAGCAGGGCAAGCTGCGTGCGGTGGTCACCCAGAACATTGACGGCCTGCATCAGGCGGCGGGCAGCAAAACGGTGTACGAGCTGCACGGCAGCACCCTGCGCAACTACTGCACCCGCTGTGGCAGGTTCTACGATGTGGATTTCATCGCAAACAGCACCGGCGTGCCCCGCTGCACCGAGTGCGGCGGCATCGTAAAGCCGGACGTGGTGCTCTACGAGGAGGGCTTGGACGAGGAGGTGCTGTCCGGTGCAGTGGATGCCATCCGTCATGCCGATACCCTTATCATTGGCGGCACCAGTCTGGTGGTGTACCCCGCCGCCGGGCTCATCCGGTATTTCCGGGGCGATAATTTGGTGGTCATCAATATGCAGCCCACCGGGGCTGATGCCTCTGCCGACCTGTGCATCGCAAGGCCCATCGGGCAGGTACTGAGCGAGGACATCTCGCTGGACTGATTTTTGCACTGTAAGGCGCGCCGTTTCGCGCCGGTTCGCACGCAGTTTTCCGTATGCTGATGGAAAGAACATCAGAACGGAGGAACTGCAAATGATCCAGGTATGCGACCCGCCGCGTCAGCGGCAGATACGGCGGCTTTCCGCCGAAGAATTTTTTACATTGGTGCGCTGTGGCGGGGCGGGGTTTTACCGTCCCTGCTCCGAGGTGCTGCGGATGCTGACCGCAGGAGAGGCGTGGGGCACAGCCGGGGCAGCGCTGCTGGTGCTGCCCCTTACCGCCGATACCGCCGCCGCAGCGGCACTGCGCAGCTGGCTGGGACGTCGGCAGCTGGAGGGCGGCTGCCTGCTCACCCCGCCGGTAAATACCGGCGAGGAGCTGCCCGCCCGGCTGGTGGAAATTGCCGCAGCCCGGGCAGACCGGCTGCGCCGCAAGGGTACGGCATGGGCAGTGGTGGAGTGCACCGAAACGGCGGCAGCGCTGTTGCCGCTGTATTTCCGGCAGGGCTTCGGACTGCGGGCGCTGCGCCCGCTGGAAAGCCTTGCGCCCTGCTTTTTGCTGCGCACCGGCTGCGCGCCTGTCCGCACTGCGCCGGTGTGGGTGCCGCTGGAGGACAGGGTGCAGCTGGCGCTGCTGCTGGCAAAGGGCTATGCCGCACTGGACAGCCGCCCCTACGGCGGCAGTCTTGCACTGGCGCTCTATCCGCTGAAAGAAACGGAATAACGTAAACCAGAGAGGGAATGGGAAATTATGAAGGCAGTGATTCTGGAAAGCTATGTGATGGAAGAAGGGGACTTGGACTGGTCCGGGGTAAAGGCACTGGTGCCGGACACCACCAGCTATGTGCGCACCGACTACGCCGACATCGCGCCCCGCATCGGGGATGCAGAACTGGTGCTCATCAACAAGTGCCGCATTGACGAAGCAGTGCTGGCGCAGTGCCCGAACCTCAAGTGGGTGGGCATCATCGCCACCGGTACGGATAATATCGATCTTGAAGCCTGCCGCCGCCATGGGGTGGCAGTAGCCAACGTGCCGGGGTACTCTACTTATAGCGTGGCGCAGATGACCTTCAGCCTGCTGCTGGCCATCTGCCAGTGCGCCCAGCGGTACGACCGGGCAGTAAAGGCCGGGTACTGGCAGTTGGGCATCCCGGCAGAGTACGGTCTGCTGCCGCAGGTGGAGTTGCTGGGCAAGACCTTTGGCATCTACGGCTACGGCAGCATCGGCCGCCAAACCGCCCGCATTGCAAAGGCCTTTGGCATGGAGGTGCTGGTGTGCACCCGCACGGTGCGCCCGGAGTACGCCGCCGATGGGGTGGAATTCGTGGACTTTGACACCCTGCTTGCCCGCAGCGATGTGCTCAGCCTGCACTGCCCGGCCACCCCGGAAACCCGCGGGTTGGTCAGCCGGGAAGCCCTTGCAAAAATGAAGCCAGGCGCTATTTTGCTGAACATTGCCCGGGGCGCACTGGTGGACGAAGAAGCCGTGGCTGATGCGCTGGAAAGCGGGAAGCTTGCCTTTTACGGCGCCGATGCCTTTGCCACCGAGCCACTGCCGCCCCAAAGCCGGTTGCGCAGTCTGCCGGGCGCGGTGCTCACCCCGCATATCGCATGGACCACCAAGGAAGCATTGCAGCGGCTGATGGATATCACCACCGGCAACCTGCGCAGCTTTCTGGCCGGGAAAGGCGAAAATATCGTCAACCCTTGATTTTGGCAGGGCACTGTACTATACTGTTCCATGATTTCAGGCTCTCCCGGCAAAGGAACTGCCGTAAAAATAACGTATGCACAAGAGCATCCGGTAGCCTTGCCGCTGCTCTGAGGGAGGTAAAAGTGATGAGTTACGCCATCGTATTCAGCAGCAAAACCGGCAACACCGCACTGCTGGCACAGACCCTGCAGGAGCAGCTGCCGCAGACAGATTGCTGCTATTTCGGCGCACCGGACGCTGCCGCGCTGGCAGCAGACACCCTGTATGTGGGTTTCTGGACGGACAAGGGCAAGGCCGATACCGACACGCTGGATTTTTTGCAGCAGCTGCGCGACAAGCGGGTATTCCTGTTCGGCACCGCAGGCTTTGGCGGCAGTGCGCCCTACTTTGAAAAGATCCTTGCCGCCACCCGGAAGGCGCTGGATGGCAGCAACACCGTTATCGGCAGCTTTATGTGTCAGGGCAAAATGCCGGTGTCCGTCCGGCAGCGGTACGAGGCCATGAAGGCAAAGCCTTTACATATCCCCAATCTGGATGCCCTGATCGAAAACTTCGATAAGGCGCTCTCCCACCCGGACGTCGCAGATCTGGAACAGCTGAAACAGGCCGTAAAATAAGATTTTTCCATAGAAAAGGGTTCCGAAACGCTCGCGGGCGTCTCGGAACCCTTTTTATATAAACTGAAAACTAGTCAATGGTGGTTTTGGTACGTCCGATGCCGATGACGGCGGTGGAGATCTTTTTCCAGCTGTCGCAGCCGCACACGCCGTCCACCCGCAGGCTGGTGCGCTTCTGGTAGCCGCGCAGAGCCTGCTCGGTGCGGGCACCAAAGACGCCGTCGATACGGCTGCCGGTCTGGTAGCCAAGGGTGGAAAGTGCGTCCTGCAAGATCATGACATAGCAGCCCCGGCTGCCCCGGCGCAGGGTGGGGTAGCCTGCGGTGGTGCCGCTGCAGGCCGGGGTGCCGTAGCGGCGGTCAAAGTGCACCCATGTGGGGGTCTGGCTCAGCGGTTCCACATAGCCCCATGCGCCGCTAGCGCGGGCGGCGTTGTAAATGGCGGTGCGCTGGCGCTGTTCAAGGCTTTGCCCCACATCGAACGCTACCCCCGCATAGTGCTGGCTGCGGGTGCCGTGACCGCCCTCCCAGATGCGGCGGAAAGCATACCCCACCGGGATGCCCCTGCCGTATTTGCGGCGGGTCAGGTTCCACGCCTCCATGGCGGCAATGGTGGTCCACAGGGTAGGACTGGCCGATTTGCCCCGGAACTCCCGCAGCCGCAGGGTGGTCAGGGTGCTGTAAGGCATGGGGTCGTTCTCGTTCAGGTTTGCGTAGGTGTACACCTTGTTTTCGTAGGCGTCATAGATCAAAAGGCGTGCCATCCCTCATTCCTCCTTCTCGCAGCCGCAGGGGTCAGTACACTGGGCTTGCAAGGCGTGCCATGTTTCGCGGTACACGATGCCGTTTACCGGCTGCAGCCCCGCCTGCTGCTGGACAGCCCGCACGGCGGCAGCGTCTGACGCGCCAAAGCGGTTGTTATCGGCCACATAGTCCTCGCCGCAGGAAAGTTGTGCCCGGCGGTTGAGCCAGCACTCCACCTGTCCTACCTCCTGCCCGGCGCTGCCTTCGGCGATGGCGCGCCCCGGGTAAGCGGTGCCGGGAGGGGTGTCTCTATCGGGGTTCGGGGCATGGGCGGCCAGCTGCAAGCTCAGCGCCTCCACCGCCGTCCATGTGTCGGCATCGGCAATGCCGGTCTGCTCCAGCCCCAAAAGCTGCTGGGCGCTGCGGGTGGCTGTGGCAGTTTCGTCGGTATAACGGTCGGCAAGGGGCGGGGCTTCCACACTGGAAAAATAATAGGCGATGCGCAGCAAAAGCAGATTGTAATACAATACGATCTCGCCGCTGCTGCCCACCGTCAGCGGCGTGCCGGGGTAGGGCAGACGCTTTAAGGTGACCACCGGGCCGGAAGAGCGCAGCTGGCTGGCGCGGCCATAAAGGGAGTTCCATGTGGTGCGCCCCACTACGCCGTCCACGGTAAGCCCTGCAAACCGCTGGTACGCCCGCACCGCCCGCTCGGTATCTGCGCCGAACTTGCCGTCAATGCTTACCGGCGGGATACTGCTTTCGTAGGCACTCATGAGGTAGAGGTAAAACTGAAGTTCCCGCACCGGCGTGCCGGTGGAGCCGCTGCGCAGCACGCCCGGGTACTCGCCGGGGCGCAGGGAAGAGGAGAGCAGCCGGTTGGCGATATCGTTGTACACCTCGTACAGCTTTTGCCATGTGGTGCGCCCCACCACGCCGTCTGCTGTCAGCCCGAAGTACCGCTGAAAACGCCGAACAGCTGCCGCCGTGCCCGCGCCGAATTTTCCGTCCACGGTCACGCTTTCAAGGCTCGTGTACACGGTGCGTGCGATCTTCAGCCAGAACTGCACCAGCCGCACATTCTGCCCGGAGGAACCCTCCCGCAGCGGCGTGCCGGGGTAGGCGTTGGGGGTGCCGTTGTCGGACTGGATGCTCAAAAACTCGTCGTACAGTTCTTTCCAAGTGGTCTGGCCCACTATGCCGTCCACTGTAAGGCCGTATTTGCGTTGGAAGGCGCGTACCGCATTGGCGGTGGCGGTGCCGAATACGCCGTCCACCGTTACGGAGGGGATGGCGCTGTCGTACTGCGCCAGCGTGTTCAGCCAGAACTGTACCTGCTCCACCGCGCTGCCGGAAGCACCGGTGCTCAGCACCGTGCCGTTCCATGTGCCGTTGGACAGGGTGCCGGTGGAAGTCTCGCCCTCGCTGGTCAGCTCGGCGAGGTCCTTTACCGATACATAGATGTAGCTGATCTTGTACCATGTCTGCCGCCCCACTACGCCGTCGGCGGTCAGGTTGAACTGCTTTTGGAACGCCCGCACCGTTGCGGCCATCCGGCTGCCGAATACGCCGTCCACCGTCAGTTTGCCAAGGAAGGGATAGTCCTTGGCGATGCGGTTCAGCTGCCTTTGCAGGGTGAATACCGCCGTGCCGCGGCTGCCCTGCCGCAGCGGCGTGCCGGGGTAGCTTTGCGGGATAGAGCGGATATTTTTAGTGCGCACGATCTCGATGCTGCTGCCGTAGTAGTAGCGCAAGATCTGCAAGGCGCTGCGTCCGTTGTTGGCCAGCGTTACCGTGCCCCACTGCTTGAGCCCCGGGCAGGTGACGGACTTTCCGTCACAGTATTCGGAGTAGTAGGGATTCACAGTGCCGGTCTTGCGGATGTAGGTGTTGAAGATATCATCCGTCAGCTTTACCATCACATCGAACACGGTACGGCCATGGACGTAATACTGGTCGTAGCTGGTGGAGTTGGTGATATTGAAGGTGTAGCCCTTGCTGGGATACCACTCGGTGTAAATACGGTTGAGCGCCAGTGAGATCTGGCAGTGGATGTTCGCTTTCAGTGCTTCGATCGGCCAAGTGGGGTAGACCTCGCTGGAAGCCACATTGGCGATATAATCCCGGAAGGACACCGTCACGTTCCGGGCCGAGGCGGCGGGCCTGCCCAGATGGACCGTAATATTTTTTGGCACGATGACCCGGTCCAGCACCCGGCTGCCGGTGCATGGATCGGTGGGAGCCGGGCCGCTGCCGCCGTTCCCCGCAAACAGAGCGTGGGTGGGGATGCTGTCGTAGTGCAGTTTCAGGTTTTCTGCCTTCTGTTTGCCGAGCGAGGCCCAACCGTGTCGGTCTTTCCAGTAGAACAGCTCGTATTCGTCTCCGATCCACACGTTGTTGTCGTCGCTTCGGTAGACGAACAGGATGCGGTCCATCGAAACCGGTTTCCCGTAGTCCATGCCGGCCCATCCGTCGTAAGGGAACGGCGCGTCGAAGAACGTGAACGGATCGTTCTCGAACATGGCCAAATCGTTGAGCTTAACTCCTTTGGTTGCGGTCTCGACTCTATCGTAGCAGATCAGGTAAAAGATATACTTTCAGCAAACCACAAAATTCATACCTTACTCAAAATTGACGAAGGTACAAACCTTGGGGCCGTTACGATTCGTCTGCGCTCCTTAC
>OGXM01000829.1_pt1 | contig 18849 bp, 16 predicted proteins | sample 1576271 | NCBI WGS metagenome assembly OGXM01 (sample SAMEA3541579, study PRJEB24748) | human gut metagenome | biome: human gut; feature: human-associated habitat; material: faeces | place: China | collected 2012 | reverse complement strand
GGAGCTGTTTCGCCTGCCAGCATCAGCTTGCTGCTTGTCTGCGAGAATCCCAGGTCAGCTCCCAGCTTAAATCGGTTCAGCGCGTAGCGGTAACCCAGTCCGTACACCATGCTTGCACGCTCATCGCTGCGCTTGGTTCCGGTAATTGCGTCCGCCAGTCCGATACCCAGTACATCCACCGTACTCTGAGTCAGTCCGTCACTCACCGAAAGACGGAACTCATGCTTGTTTTCCGAAGGAGTAAAGTTCTTGCTGGCTTCCTGAGCCTTAACCAAATTAACACCAGTGAATAAACACAAAGATAATGCAATAAGTTTAATTTTCATAATGTTTAGTTTTTTGAGAGTTAGTATAGTTTTTGCTTCACCTGATCGGGTGATTTTGACTAGATAACGCAGCCCTCCCGAAAAACCCCTATGTCCGGAAGAAATTTTTTTCAAAAAAGCTCCCCAATATTAACAGAAATACTTGCCCTGCATGCACAGATACATGCAGCTTGCAGGCAAAAAAATAAGAAACAGGAAGTGTGTCAAAACGAAAATGGTCGTATCAGGCTCTGTTCTTGAGTGTTGATACGACCATTCATTTTCTCTATCAGTACGTCCGGATTCTCAAAGCTTGAAAATCCGTTCCATCAGCTTCCATTTCTCCTGAGAAGACTGTCCCGGCAGCACCTTCTGATACTTGGACATATGCTCCTCCCATTCTGCCTGACGAGGCAGCGTAGCAAGTCGGGCATAGTCACGTTCCATATCAAACTCGTCCGTCGTATCCATAATCATAAACAGGCGGTTGCCGTAAATATAAATCTGCATATCCACGATACCCACTTCACGGATGCCCGCTTTCACTTCCTCCCATACGTGCGCATGCTCTGCCACGTAAGCCTCTATCAACTCCTTGTCGTCGTAGAGATCCAATGTCTGACAATATCTTTTCATTTATACCGTTCTGTTTTGTTTTTTATCAGTCCCTGCGGAAAATATCACGCGTATATACTTTATCTTTCACATCATCCAGACACGCATCGTAGCGGTTGGCGATGATAGCCTGCGCCTGTGCCTTGAAGTCCTCCAGTCTGTTCACCACCTTCGATCCGAAGAACGTACTGCCATCCTCCAGCGTCGGTTCGTAGATGATAATCGTAGCTCCCTTCGCCTTGATGCGCTTCATCACACCCTGAATGGAACTCTGGCGGAAATTGTCGCTGTTCGATTTCATCGTGAGGCGGTACACCCCGATGACACATTCCTTTTCCTCCGCCGGATTATAGCTGCCCCGGTTATAGTAATCATAATATCCCGCCTTGTGCAGCACCCTGTCGGCAATGAAATCCTTGCGTGTGCGGTTGCTCTCCACAATCGCCTGAATCAGATTCTCCGGCACATCCTGATAGTTCGCCAGCAGCTGCTTCGTATCCTTAGGCAGACAGTAGCCCCCGTAGCCGAACGACGGATTGTTATAATGCGAGCCGATGCGCGGATCCAGACAGATACCCTGAATGATAGCCTGCGTATCCAGTCCCTTCACTTCCGCATACGTATCCAGCTCGTTGAAGTACGACACACGCAGAGCCAGATACGTATTGGCAAACAGCTTCACCGCTTCCGCCTCCTTCATACCCATAAACAGCGTGTCTACATCCGGCTTGATAGCCCCTTCTTGAAGCAACGCCGCAAACTCGTGTGCCTTTTCCTCCAGCTGCTCGCCTGCGATTTCCTTGATAGCCCTGTTCTCCTCATCCAGTCCCGCTATCAGTTTCGGGAATCCCGCGATGATACGGCTCGGATAAAGATTGTCGTACAGCGCCTTGCTCTCACGCAGAAACTCCGGCGAGAACAGCAGGTTAAACTTCTTTCCCGCCAGGGCAGGAGAGGTACGGAACTTCTCCGCATACTTCACATACAGACTCCGGCAGTAACCCACGGGAATGGTACTCTTTATCACCATCACCGCATCCGGATTCACCTCCAGCACCAGGTCGATCACCTCCTCCACGTGCGACGTATCGAAATAATTCTTCACCGGATCGTAGTTCGTAGGAGCCGCAATCACCACAAAGTCCGCCTCCCGGTAAGCCGAAGCCCCGTCGAGCGTAGCCGTCAGGTTCAGTTCCTTTTCCGCCAGATACTTCTCGATATACTCATCCTGAATCGGGCTGATACGGTTGTTAATCTTCTCCACCTTTTCAGGAATCACGTCCACAGCCACCACCCGGTGATGCTGCGCCAGCAACGTAGCGATAGACAGACCTACATAGCCCGTACCCGCTACAGCGATTGTATAGTTTTTCATCATGGAAATGCTCTTTTGTTACAAAGCTAATATAAAATATCAGACAAGTCAAATGAAATTCTACTTTATAATTGCGACATCAGTGCATCGAAATCTCTGCAACCGATAAAATAAGTTCTGTGTTCCTGAATCTGTGTATCCAGTTGCTTTTTTAATGCCGAAGTACAAACCTTTTCCCAGCTTGATGTCGTGAATGCCAGCATATTCAGTTGCTGTGTTAATACATTTAGAGGATTACTTGCCACATTTACATCCGTTACCAGAATAAAAGCAATCTGAATTTGCCCTGTGTTCAGGTTACAGGTTGTAATATCTTCACATAACTTTATACTCTCCAGCAGTTTGCGTTGCAAGTCATATTTTCCTGCCTGTCTGGTTATCCTTTTTTCAAGTACTTGTTTTTCCTTTTCGGAAGCCAATGGTTTTTGAGCAATTGGCTGATGTGACAAAAACTCTTTCCACCCTTTCAGTTCAACAAAGCACAATACCTTTTCCGTATACGAAAGAGCATCAGACGAAGGAGAAGAAGCACATCCCTGCGCACTGTGCCATTGTGTTTCCACTTCATCCAGATTGATAACAGGCGTTTGTTGTAAAGAGATGCAAGAAGGTGTGTGCTGGCAAGGAACATGCAACTGACATAGACTGCATGGTGTGACACCCGTTTTTGTCATTACTTGCTTGTAAATATGTTCAGGAGTCATATTCATTGCAGTTACAAGCCAAGGTTTACAATTTCATTCATAGGCTGTGCCAGTTTCATAAAAATCCGGTTCAAATCGTCCGTAACATCTTCCAGCACACACAGTTCGTCTTCTGTTTCCTCTGCCAGATAATAATTTACAAAGTCATTCATCGACAATTTATCAGCGAAATATCTCACGGCCTGTATGAAATAAGGACTGTGTGAACTTATTAAAATAGGGATTCCCGCTTTGGCAAGTTCTACCAGCACAGACGCGAATTTGATCTGCCATTCCGGATGCAGATGATTTTCCGGTTCATCCCATATCAGAATTTTACTTTCATCCAGCGCTTGCGTTTCCAGTAACATCTGCAAGACACCGAAAGCCTTTATTCCGGAAGCAACATTAACCGGTGCATAATTCTGTTCTCCCTTTTTCCAGTACATGTTTTGTTTTGCATTGTCAAAATAGAAATGTCCGCCGGTGATGTTATCAGTAAGTGTCTGTGCCTTTTGTATAAAAGGAGAGTAGACGTTATCAGGCAGCGAGAAACGGAAAGCATCCAGTTTCTGTGCCATATCCTTTATGTGATAATTTATCAGCGGACGCAATACATCCTTTCCGATTCCAGCCACATTGAAATAATGATGCTCTCCCAACGTTTGTGCACTTGCCAGGATATCTATCAGATGAATATACAGTGGCGATTCTACCAGCGTAGCGTCTTTGACAAAAGTTTCCGTTTTACATTTAAATTCCGTTACCTTATTCTCTTTTATCTGTATGGTTATATCTTTACCTTGTCCTTCAGAAAAACAAATTTCAGACATTTCAGTATTGTATGTACAGATAGAATTAAGAAATTCGGCTCCTATGATACTTTGGAAAGCCCGTTCCAGCATTTTTTCGGAGTTGCTGCTTTCGGTAGCCAATTGTACCAGTTGGTCTATGCTTCTTATAATTTTAGCCCTTTGCTGCGGTACAATGTTTATTTTTTCCAGTTTTCTCTTCAATTGACTGACCCATCGTTTGTCATTCGCAAAAGATTCGGCATCTTTCAGAAAAGCAGTAGAAGTAGATGGCAGAATCACTCCTTTGATTTTTTCTCCGGATTCTTTCTCGGCATGGGTTACATACGCATAAAGTAATGCACTATTCACCCTCATGATTCTGTCCTGCGATTGTGAGCTCAGTCTGTCAGCATTACTGAGTGACTTAATGACCGAAAACAATAGCTTTCCTACTGTACTCTTTCCCGAATCATTGTTTCCGGCAATGACGGTCAAACCATTTAGAACAATGTCAGCTTTCTTTATTTTGTTGATATGGGTAATATTCAGTCGCATCTGCTTTCTTTAATGTAAAAATGAAATAACTTTTGCACTTGTTTACAGCTTGTTTATTTCCTCCTCTGCCAGTCCCGTAGCTGCTGCAATCTGTTCGTTGCTCATGCCCAGCGACTTCAGGTTGCGTGCAATAGCGGTTTGTGTTTCCGCACGACCTTCTGCACGACCTTCCGCACGACCTTCCGCACGACCTTCTGCGCGACCTTCTGCACGTTCCGTTTCTATATTGTCCCGTAAAATCACGATATTATCCAAGTGTTTGTAATACGCGTTCAGCTCCTCCCGGCTCATGCGATCCAGCTTCAGCCGTTCCTTCACCGCATCCAGTCCCGGCGCCGTAGCATTCTCCGGCACATTTCCCGTATTCAGGTAATAAATCCATTCTTCCAGCGGCGTCTTTGCCACCCGGTTAAAATCATTTACTTTCAGTATATAATATTCCGGATAAAGCTGGCTCACTTTGTCCACTTTGAATGTCTGTTTCTGAAACGGACTCAGTTCCAGCACATCCCCTTCATGAATTCCCACGAACTCCGTCTTTCCGTGATATACAAAATCCTTGCCGTGTCCCAGAGAGAAATACACGATGTTGATGCTGTACACCTTACGTACCTTGTCGTATCCCTGTCCGCGGTTGATGTACTCTGTTACCAGCTTCGAAGCGCCAAACAGCATCCGCTGGAAATACGCATACTCATTATTGTTCTGAATCTCGATGAGCACCAGTTCTCCCTTCGAGTTTTCCGCCAGCATATCCACACGGTTATACTTGTCGAATTCATCCTCCTGGTTGCTTTCACTCTCCAGCAGCTTCTGGATGGTCACCTTTTCCTCCAGCAGTGTGGTAAGCAGTCCCTCCAGCACCGCATAATTAGCCTTGTTGCGCAACAGGCGCTTCATAGCCCAGTCAAAACGAATATAGCTTTCCATACTGAGTGCATTTAGTAGTTGATACTTACAAAGTAAACAAATAAACCTTAAAGTGCCAAGCCAATACAAAAAAATCGCCACGATACCCTCTGTATAGAGTACCGTGGCGATTCCCGTATAAAATGCTATGTTAAGGCAGTCCGGTTATTTTCCCGCTGCAAGCTATTATATTGTTATTGTTTTTCTTCTCTGTCACTATTGAGAGTGTTTTTAGTTTCTGGTATATAGAATTCAAAAGATTCAGCTTTGTTTTGAGTGATATATTCATATGTACCTGTTTGGGATTGTGTCACCACCTTATTAAAGTCAGATCGGAAAGCTTCTATTTGAGATATGAAATTATGCAGTTTCCATATACAAATTATTCCAAATATGATTATATATATAAAAGTAATTAGAAAAGGAGAAAATGCCAATATGAGTGAGAAATAAAAAAGATTTTTGGAATCAACGATTTCTAATCCACAAGATGCGGCGGTGTACCCCATGAATATAATTCCGGCAAAAATTATCAATTGTTGCATATATTTTTGTTCGTACAGTTGTTTTTTTTCTTGAAATGCGGTTATTGTTTCAAGCAGGATATAATATGCAATATAAAGAATTTGACAAATAACCAATATTCCCAGAAAAAGCTGCCAAGCTTTATAGAGAGGGTCTTTAAAATTTAATTCGGCTAGTAATACGAGTAATATGAGGCTGTATAATCCACTCATCAGACAATATCTCGGTAAGTATCTCGGATACCATGATATTAATTTGTTGAAAGATTTGTAGTTGCTTTTTAATTCATCATGATATTTTTTGATAACAGGATTTTCAATAAAAACAGAAAACTTGTTATTGACCATTTCTTGTATGGCAATAAATAAGGCATTCGTTTCCTCTTGAAACTGTTCCTTCCATTTTTCGATAAGCGTATCAATCAACATTTTTGCTTTATCTTCCGATTGATATCTGAATACGACAAAAACAAAGTTGAATGTAACAGCCAACTGAATGAGCGAAGCATAATTAACCGGGTTTTCCATTGATCGATAAATCTGTTAGAGTCCGATATTAGGTAAGGTTTGCATCTGTTGCTCAAAAATGGGACTTATTATGTTATAAAAGTCACTGTTGTTGAAATTGCATTCCACAAAAGGAGCATTTATGTTGGGTCTTAACACATACATGTCTTCATCTCCTAGGCAGAACGTGATACCGTTTTTTATTCCATTATCATTTCTTGCAAATTGTGCTCCTTGCGGAGTTTGTTTAATACTTATCAGAGTTTCCAGATTCGTCAGGTTGTAATGCAAAATGAATTGTTCAAACGTCCATTGGTCATTGTTATAGACAATCAGGTCTACTTTACCTCCTTTTCTCAGGAATTCGGATAACTTAAACATCAGTTCATTATCATTTGTTATGTCGGAAAGACGATTGAAAGCCCCTCGTATTTGGCTCTGTGCATGAGTGAAAATATTTATCAAGGCTTCCTTTCTGAAAGATTCTTTTGTGCTACAGAAGTATTGGTTGATTTTGTGGCTGGCCAGATATTGCAATGCTTTTTTCAGATGTTCATCTTTATTTTCATTCACGGAGATAAGCTCCTTTATTTCATTATGTTCTCCATTCTTTTCTATTTTGGCTATATAGTCAACTCTCGCATATAAGTCAGCCAGAGTATGAAATGAAAAATCAATATCTTCATTCAGGTAATTTACAGAGAGTAGGAGCAGGCTTTCCCCCTTAAGAACCTTTTTGGCTTCATCCAGTTTTTTTATGAATTTTTCCTTGATATGCGGCTGTTGTATTTCGCTCATAATAGGAGCTACTTGAGCTATGATTGTTTCATTATCATTTTCTTCATTGCTGAATGATATGAATGTACGGAATTTCCGTAACTTAAAGTCTGGAATATTGGGGAAATTTTTGTACCGCTCACTTTCATGGTTTATACGGAAAATCAATACATCTTCGCTTTTGATTTGAGTTTTTTCTTCTGCATTCAGTATCTTACCAAGTACCAAATCCCCTTGATGGATATCTTCTATCGCTAACGCATTTCCTATTACATTGAATATGTCATAACCAGACAAATTCTTCTCTTTATAAGATGATTGGATTTCTTCTGATATAGATATATTATCACTTTCATACGAACGTATGTCCACAGGTTTCAGCTCGACAGGGTTTCCGGCTGCGATAAGTTGGTTTTTTTTGTTCCCTGTTAGTATTGATAATTTATAATCCATATAAATTTTTAATTTTCGTGTAAAGATAGTCGTTTTATGGATAAATAAAACTATAAATTAATAGGAAAGTGTTATTTCCTGTTGTATATCTTGCTTTTCAGGAGTTACAGAATCTGAAGTTATGTCGATATTTAAGCCTTAAAAATCATTTATGCATTCTGATTTAGTGACAAAATTATTCTTATAATTAAAATACTGAAAAAACAAAATATAAATTGACTTTTCTTGCATATTTGAGGAAAAATATGTTCCTTTGCATTAGAAATTTATAGCCCTTGATACATTGAAAGGCTACGTTTGACCGTAGCTCACTCGGTAGATGTATGGGGGCTATTTTTATATCCTTTTGATTTAGTGAAATCCCGGATGTTATTACTGGGTTTAAAACTCCAGTGCATATACGGATATTCCCATTTATCGGACGGAAGAATAGTTGCCGTACTTTCCCCAATATTAAATCCTGGTTTGATTTTTCTTATGCGGGAATTAATATGTTTATACAATTGTTCCTTTAGTTTGGTTCTTTTTCCTCTTCGGTTCGTTTCCGGATCTTTTATTTTATGTTTATCATTCAGTCTGAAACAGATAGCTCCTAGTATTAAATCCATCAATTGAAGCGGCAAATGTTTTTTAGAATCCACTTCTCTGATATCTCCCTTTGCTAATATGATATTACCTTTGTTAAATACATCATCAGTGTTCAGTTTGTAAAGGAAACTTTCAAATATCCTTTTATCCTCCCCTTTGAGCGGAATGTCATCGATGAATAGCTTCAGTTTAACAGGCCTCTTGGTAGGATTAGAGTATTGAAGTCCGAAAGAATGTTTGATGAATTGATAATAGAGAAGTGAAAATTCATTTCGTTTCTGCTCCTTTGTTAATCCTGTAGGAATAAACTGATTGTTCCGGAAAAAAAATTCTGATTTTGGCAAATCCGTTTTCCAACAAGTCAAAAACGAAATCCACTAGTCTGATATATTTGTCGAATGTGTATTGGTTTACCTTTTGCCATTTCGCTTCTTCTCCAGAGAGTCCTACTTCTTCTACGATGCATTTCATCATCTGAAGCACTTTTTCCAAGTGTTCGGACTTTATCAATATACCTCCGTAAAAATTTGAATAGAATTCTCCTTCCTTATCACTTTCATCAAACCATATATAGTACATATAAGCTAGCTGTTAAATTAGTAATGTCCTTTTAAGTTATTTGCTAAATTACTATATATTCTGAATAAATATATAAGAGGCAGGAGATATTTTATTAATACCAGAAGCTTATTTCCCCGCTGCAAAATCCTTGATGCGCTGTTCCTCGCTCAGGCGGCATACCAGCAGACGTCCGTCCTTCTCCGCTACGATGTAGCCCTCCAGACCTTCCAGCACCACCTGTCTGTGCTCCGCCGCATGCACCACACAGTTCCGGCAGTTGTACATATCCACCCGGCCGCCTACCTTGGCATTGCCCGCTTCATCCTGCGGCAGCAAGGTGCGCAGCGAACCCCAGCTACCCAGGTCACTCCATCCGAACTCCGCCGGCAGTACAAAGATATCCTCCGCCTTTTCCATCACCGCATAGTCGATGGAAATCTTTTCGCAAGTAGGGAAGAGGCGCTTCAGCTCCTCCGCCTCTTTGTCCGTAAACAAGGCAGGCTCCAGCTCGTCCATCACTCCGGCAATCTGCGGCGCATACCTGCGTATGGCATTCGTAATCGTGTCCGCGTTCCACACAAATATCCCCGCGTTCCAGAAATAATTCCCCGCAGCCAGATACCCCTTTGCCGTTTCCACGTCCGGTTTCTCCTTAAACGCTTCCACCTTGCAGATACCCTTTGCGTCCGCTTCCCCCTGAGCAGCTATGTACCCGTAGCCCGTTTCCGGTCGGGTAGGCATCATCCCCAAGGTCACGATAGCCTGCGAGTCCGCCGTCTTCTCCAGTGCTACGGCAATGCAGCGCGCAAACTCCGCCGTATCAATCACCAGCGCATCCGAAGGCGTCACCACGATGTTCGCCTGCGGAAACTCTTTTCTGATCTTCCAGCACGCATACGCGATACACGGCGCCGTATTCCTCGCCTCCGGTTCCGCCAGAATATGCTGAGCCGGAATCTGCGGAAGCTGTTCCTTTACTATGTCGACATACCTTTCCGATGTCACCACCCAGAAATTCTCTTTCGGGCAGATATCCTTGAAACGCTCCACCGTGAGCTGAATCAACGATTTTCCTACCCCCATTACGTCGATAAACTGTTTGGGATATTCGGATGTGCTCATGGGCCAGAAACGGCTTCCTATGCCGCCTGCCATAATAACTATATGATTTTGCATGCTGGTTTATTAATTGTGTTATAATTATGATATAAGTTTATAGGAAATAATTTAAAGCCTTTTCCACTATATGATGCATATCATAATACTTATATTCAGCGAGGCGACCACCGAATATAACATTAGTTTCTTTATCAGCCAGTTCTTTATATTTCAGGTACAAAGAATTGTTCTTTTCATCATTTACCGGATAATACGGTTCACTACCTTCTGTCCATTCTGAACTGTATTCTTTCGAGATAACTGTTTTTGGACAAGCTTCAATGTCTGCCCCGAACATTTCGAAATGCTTATGCTCGATGACACGTGTGTAAGGTATTTCTTTTTCTGTATAGTTTACTACAGCGTTACCTTGATAGTTAGGCATATCCAATACCTCAGTTTCAAAGTTTACAGTACGATATTCCAACTTGCCGAACTGATAGTCGTAGAACTCATCGATAGCTCCTGTAAACACAATCTTGTCAGCCAATGCTGAAAGTTCTTCACGATTAGCAAAGAAATCACAGTTCAGACGCGTTTCCACACCTTCCAGCAGACGTTCAATCAATACATTATATCCACCGATAGGAATACCTTGATATTTATCATTGAAGTAATTATTATCGAATACCAGACGTACAGGCAGACGCTTGATGATGAAAGCCGGCAGCTCTGTACATTTGCGTCCCCACTGTTTTTCGGTATAGCCCTTAATCAGTGCTTCGTAAATATCTTTTCCAATAAGTAGCTGTGCCTGTTCTTCCAGATTACGAGGTTCGGTCACTCCCTGCTCTTTCATGCGTGCAACAGCTTCCGCCTTTTGTTCTTCGATCTTAGCTGTTGCTTCAGCAGGAGTAGTCACACCCCACATCTGATAGAACGTGTTCATATTGAAAGGCAAGTTGTATAGTTTACCCTTGTAATTAGCCACAGGCGAATTGGTGTATCGGTTGAACTCTACAATCGAGTTTACAAAATCCCACACCTTTTTATTTGAAGTATGGAAGATGTGTGCACCATATTTGTGAACATTGATACCTTCCATCTTTTCACAATAAATATTTCCTCCCAAGTGAGGACGGCGATCGATAACCAGGCACTTTTTGCCTTGTTGTTTGGCTTTGTAGGCAAATACAGAACCAAATAGTCCTGCACCTACTATGAGGTAGTCGTAGTGTTGCATAATAAATTTTTAATATACTGATTTATATTTCGGTGTAGTATTGTTCCGCTAATTGGGTCATTTGTGGTATAGTAAAATTCTCTTTTACCCTTTTATGACCAGCTTCTGCAAATTGTTTACATAAATTATCGTTAGACAATAATGTATCTATTGCTTCTGCATAAGCTTTTACATCTTTGTTGGCTACTTCCAATCCTGTTTCATTGTTAAGAGAAACCCAGTTGACTCCACTTCCAGGAATGGTAAATGTAACAGCTGGTGTGTAACAGTACATAGCTTCTGCTAAGGCAACTCCAAAGGCTTCATTTTTAGTAATTGAGGGAAAAGCAAATATTGAAGCTGCGTAATGATGCCATCTTAACTCATCGTCACTCAGCTTTCCTACGAAATGAACTCTTTTCGAATTGCATTGCTTCTTTAAATCTTCTGTTAATGGACCTTGTCCAGCAATTAATATTTCACATTCACCTTTAATATATTTTTCAGCTTCAATCAGATAGGGAAGACCTTTATACTGGATATGTCGTCCGATAAAGAATATGATTTTCTTGTTGTTATATTGGGATTTTATCTTTTCTATTTGCTCTTTATCACCTTCTTGGAGAATAAAATTACTTTCATCCATTGCATTAGGAAGAATCTTTATCTTATCTCTGAATGGCTGTAGTGGAAGTGAAGCGTCCCGATACGTAGGACTTGTAACCAAAATTAAATCAGCTCGTTTGAGTAAAGCTGTTTCGAATGGTTTGATAAAAGGATAAATTTTCGCCTGTTTGATGATATCCATGTGCCAATGTACCACTAATTTTACATTCTTAGGTATCATAGTCAGAAGTACAGCTGCTGGATAAGGATTAGCCCAGTGAAAATGAATTATATCAGGTTTAAACTCTTTAATAGCCTTATGCATCATTGGGAAATAGGACAAAGATAATGCTTGGCGGGCAATATTAATCCATGTAGCTACTCTATATACCTTTATCCCGTTGACATCATCTATTTGATCTTTACATTTGTCATTGAAGCATAATATAGCAGTTTGCTCTTGAACTCCTTCTGCTAAATATTTGCAGATGTTTTCTACTCCTCCAATATAAGGAAAATAGTATTTGGAAATATGAAGAATACGCATAAATTAATTTATTTTCTGTATGATAGATATTAGACTTTCAACACTTTTATCCCATGAGAAACGTTGGGTGTTTAATATTCCTTTTTGAATGTAAACATCCGTATTTTCTACTAAAAAAGCCATTTTTGTAGCGATGTCATTGATATCATATGGGTTACAATAGATTCCTGAATCCTTAAAAACCTCTTTCAATGGCGAAATGTCTGATAGTAAAACCGGACAATTGCATTTTTGTGCTTCCAGAGGTGGAATACCAAATCCTTCATATAAAGATGGGTATATAAATCCTATTGCATTACTATAATATTCAATGAGTTCCTTATCAGAAACTCTACCTAAAAAATTAATTTGAGGATGATTCTTGTAATCTTCAATGTTTATTCCTTTAAAATTTGAGTTCTTTATATCGCCTATGATAAAGAGTTTTTCATTATGCTTTGATTTTGTATAGATTTCAAATGCTTGAAGTACAGCTTTAAAATTTTTTCGATAATTTAATGAGGAAACAGCTAAGAAGTACTTTTCCTGTTTTAAGGTTTTATTTTCTTTGTAACTAAAATCATTGTTGACTGCATTATAAACAACTGAAATCTGATTTTCTTTTGTTTGATAAGCTTTCATAATTTCGATCTTAGAAAAATTACTTACTGTAATTATATGCTTTGAGGTTTTTAAGATTCTAGGAATTAAGAACCTATATGCATAAAGAAAACCTTTGCTAAAGGTTTGAGGAAAGGCTAAAAAGGCAACGTCATGGATTGTAGATATTTTATTACTATATAAAATAGGAGCCATATTGGCTAAATTAATTAAAAGAGGTTTTCCTATCTTATGTAAGTATAATGGTAAATCTATTTGCTCCCAGAGATGTCCAGTACGTTTGCCAATAACCTGAGCGTCTAGTTGTTTGGCATAATCTGTTTGTACTATGTTGTTAGGTGATAAGAATAAAACTTCATTTCCTAATGCTTTTTTGAGGCGTAATGAAATCTCAATAGCAAATCGTTGTACTCCTGTAATATTCTGTGTCAGAAAACGTGCATTAATAACTATCATTTTTCGTAAATATCTACTTGGTTTATAGTTGCTACTTTTTTGGTTAAAGCTGTGACTGCTTCATCAGGATCAAATGGTATATATCGTATAGGTTGATTTACATATAGTCCTGGTTTTTCTATTGATTTTGAAATGCATGCATTAGCTCCTATTGTTATGGCATCTCCTATATTAACTCCTGCAAGTATTACACATCTTGCACCTACATAACAATTTTTACCAATGTTAACTGTACCATCTATTCGAGTTACTTTATCCCCGATTTTACTAAAATAAAAGCCGTGAGTCCATATTTGACTTCCACTTCCTGCTAACATACTATTGTCACCTATAGTAATATCACGAGTTGCGTCTATTTCATGTTTTACACCTATTTTAGCATGGTATTTTAGGTGTACAACTGACTTGCAATAATTTTTTTTCTGTGATAGAATCCGTGCTATTTTATTTTGTAAATGAATAGAAGATCTTTCTTCCATAATCAAATCAAACCACCCTTTTATAAAATTGAAATGTCCAATAGAAGAGTTTTTCTTCATTACTAATTTGTCTACTATAATTATATTAAAATGCCCTATTTTAACCCCTTCAGATAATTCTATTCTGTTAGCTAAAATAAGAGATAATCCAATTCTGTATTTTCTTAGTCTAAAGAAAGAGGCTAAAAAGCATCCCCATGATTTATATATTTTGAAAATTTTCATAGTTGTTGGCATGTTAGGTTAGTATTCAATTTTTACGTCTTGCATAGGAAGAAACTACTTTTCAGAGGTTCCCTGTTAAATATTTCAAAATTGAACATGATTATTAATATTTGTTAGTATTAAGTCCGATTGTCAAAGGCAGAAGATTCTTATACTTCTTTTTATCTTTGACTATTTTGTAGAAGAATTTTTTCAAATGCTTCAATGTCTGATGCAGATACCCCGTTGTTCATACGGTACGTTGACAGTTGTAGGATAGCTTGCTGAAATATTTGCCATGCAGTTGCTTAAAAGAAATACTGAATTCTTACGTTAACTCGCCAAAGGATGGAAGAAACTTTCTTCATTTTTAGTGATATAAATAACTGTTTTTATAGATATTTGTTTGATATTTAGTTGATTGATTGCAAAACCGTGTGATGGTATAACTACATTCTTCTACTATATACTGTATACGGCTTCATCTTCCTGTGGTTCTTGGTTCAGCTGTTGATGAATAATGGATAGTACCTGTTCATACTTACAGCGCATATCATAAAAATTACGCAGATACTAGAATCTACTCATTCCTGTAACATTCAGCATAGTCGCTCCAGTTTCTCTATCAGATTTTTCAAGTCCAGATAGGTTAAGTTGCGTTGCTGTGTCTGCATTCCATTTGTCATACGGATACTATCATTATTCTAACAGGACAGGATTCCACATTCTCTTTTCTTTGCAGAATAGGAGAAAAGAACACTTCTTTTCGGAGATTGGTCTTCGGTTCCGACTCTCCTTTGACCTATATTAGTCTGATTGGATGTTTTGAATCCTTGTACCATAATTTTTCTGTGGCATTGCTTCCGCCTTGTTACGTATGAACAGTCTTTTATCCTTGATTATTCTTTTGCTTTAAAGAGTAAATTAATTTCCTTTTCTCTCGCTTACCTGAATAATTCAAAATCACTGCTACTATACATACTTTTAATATTTTTTGTTACAGCAGCGAAGATCATATTTTTTTATTCTTTGGAGCAATACGTCAAAACTAGACGCTTACTCAAATATTTCTTTAAGTATATTTTCAAGTTTATTAAACATTCCTTCAGGATCCGTCATTTCTTTTACAGAATTTCTTGCATTAGTTTTCCATTTATTCAATTTGTCTTGTGTTATATTATTTAATATAGTTGTTAATTCATCGACGGAACCAGGAGTAAATAATAGGCCATTTGTATCTTGTTTTATTATCTCAGGAAGACCACCTATTCTTGAACAAATTACTGGTACATTATTAGCACATGCTTCAAATGCTACGGTTGGAAAAGTATCAGGCCATACAGATGGAATAACTATTATATCAATTTGGCGATAAAACTCCTGAGAATTCATATAGCCTACGATCTTTATTGAGTTATTATCTTTTTTATATGATTCCAGTTCTTCCAAAAAAGGCTTATCTGTAGCCATTCCTGCTATTGTTAATGTAGCATCTATTTTTGATTTTATAAAGGCTTTAACTAATATATCTACTCCTTTGACTCTTGACACATTTCCAATAAAGCCAATTCTTAATGGGGTGTCGTTTGACCAAGGTCTATGTTCAACAGTAGGGAATGAGCGTGCATTATGCAATACGAATTTTTTTGCATTTTTATAATAGCCAAGACTGATAAAACGGTCGAGTACAAATTTACTAACTCCTATAACAGAATCTATATTTGCTGATTTTATACGGTGTAGAAGTCTGAAAGTTTTGCAAACTTTACATGGGTTTTCACAGAATTTATTATTATTGAATGAATTTGAGTTAATGCACGTCATGTACTGATCATGTATTTCTTGAATGATTTTTATATGTCTTTCTTTTAAAGAGTCCCATACAGAAATACTTAATCCTGATAAATTATGGCAAATAGCAATATTCGGTTTTTCATTATCCAAAATTTTATCAACATATTTTTTAATAGAGTAATTATATATGTCTTTTAAATGCCATTGAATTTTTTTATAAGAAGGTTTATTTTTAGCTTCAAATCCCCAGTAAAGGTTACAGTAAGGAATTCTTATTACACATACTCCATCTATAACTTCTTTTTTAATAAAATCTTCTCCGTGAGTTGTTACAACTACCACATCATATCCTCGTTTCTGAAGTCCTTCGGCTTGTTCCTTGAAAACAATTTCTGCACCTCCTCCAATGTGAGGATAATAGAAAGAATTAAATAATACTATTTTCATAACTTAATTTTTGTTTTACAAGCGAAATGTCTTCATTGCGTTTCTTATCCAGAATATCATTAACAGGATTGAAATCTATTTTATTTTCATATTGGCAATGATTATAGTCATAGATTGCTCTATTTTGAAGATTTACCAAAGTTAATAAGCTGCTGATACGGCCACCAAACTGCTTGGCTGGAACTATACTCTCAAATTGAGTATTTAGATTAACACTAAAGGCTGTAACATGAAAAGAATCTGTTATTACATAATTTGCATGAGCTATATAACCTAACAATTGTTCAACACGAGGTAAAAATATGCAATGGCCGAATTTTCTGATTTCATCATAGCGATAACAAATTCTTATGACCTTTAGTTTATACTTTTGAGCTAATTCAGATATATAGGTGTCTAGTCCTTCATGATGGTGAAGTTGGTAAACCAATATATATTGATCTTTTTCTTTACATGTTTCTGAAATTTTAAGCCATTTTTCTTTTGATAATAATAATGTTGGGTCTAATATCTGGCTTACATTGTTGATTCCTAAATCTTTAACTATTGATGTGCCACTTAGTTCACGTGTTGTTATATAGTCAAATGAACTTAATAACTCTTTGTTATAGGCTTTTTCTTCCTCTTTGAGTTTATCTACACCAAAGCTTGATGAGTATGCTATTTTTTTCTTACCTTTTGGAGCGAATGACAAGTAATAAGGACGTATCAATCCATGATTAAGAACAGAATTCCAAACCTGATCACTACCAACGATATAGGCGTCTGCATTTAATGGATATTTGTCAAAATCTGATTCTTTGTAATATTTTTGAGCTGTTAGTTTGAAATATTTTTTTCTAAAAGAGCTAAACATTTTCTGCATAGCTATATTTGAAGGGAGAAAGATTAGATTTTTTAATAATCCTTTGAAATTGTGCTGTTCATATAAATAACACGAAAATAATTTGTGTATTAATGTTAAGTCAGGTCGATAAAAATCAACAATCTCTACTATATGTCCCATATCAGATAGAACTTTTTGAGTAGCGTATGTCTGAAGTACGGAACCATAATTATTTACACAATGAAGTGTTATTAATGATATTTTCATGAGAATATTCTTTTAAATCGTCTATTTATTCTTATTAAAGTAAAAAATATTTTGTAAAAAATATTCATGCCTAAATTACTTCTGAGCCCATTAAATATCCATTTGCGCAGAGTCCAGTTTATAATAGGAGAAGTTGCCATTTGTCCTTGTAAAACGGATGATAAATCTTGTGATTCAAATGTGCAGATATCTTTCAATCCATTTATTACCATTATGCCTTTGTCTGTTAACGCTAATAGTCCTGTTACACCTTCTTCATTATTTTTATAACAATCTCCCCACATATCACCTATACGTAAATCTGCAGATGATTTTGTGTGTTTAAATTTGCAGTTTGTATAACATTGTTTTCCTAAACAATAATCACTTAAAAACAGGTGATAGAACATGTCTCCTTGAGACAGACGGCTGTTTAAGAAACTTTTTCTTACTTTTATCAAGGAATCGTAATTATCAGATTGATTAACAGTCTCACCCTTGTGCTTTTCTCCATCAATAGCCATTGCCCAAGAATCATGCCAGCCCGTAAATTTGTTTCTCCAGGAAACGTAGGTAAGTTTACCTACTTTCTTTTCAGCCCATTGGGAATATTTTTTCCACATGAGCATTGATGGTACTCCATGGCAGAAGAAATCTAAGAGGATAAAGTTGTCTTCACATCTGAATTTTTTTATATATCTTCTGAATGAATCAATTTGACAAGGCGTGCCTGTTATTAGATATTTTTTTTTACGGTCTATTTGATTAAAGGCATCAAGTGTATAGCTAGGAATATATTTAGAACCCATACTTTGAGTTAGCTCTTCTTTTGTATGAGCAATATAGTGTTCTGCAATGTTTTTTTCTACATCATAGCGAACTCCTACCACTGCATATCCCTTTTCTATGAGATAGTTACCGATTTCATATCCTGTTCCTCCAGAAGAGCTTTTTTTCCTTATTGCAGGTTCATTACTCCATGAACCATAACTTTTGATAAAAGATGGTTGTGAAGATATTTCATCATGACAATATGAGCATACTTCTCGACAAAGTCCACAATCTGTGCATTTAGAAATATCAGTAATTTTCGGTTCGTAAAATCCCTCTTTATTTAATTTTATTTTTATAATCTTTTGGGCACATGACATGGTGCAAACTCCACATCCGTAGCAATTGTGAATATCTGAAATGTTCATAAAAGTATAATTGAATCATAAGTTACGTAAGCATTCAATAGTATGTACTTTGTTAAAAATCAAAAAGGTGAGGTTTTGAGTATTATTAAAATAAACGATTTATAATGTATTATATGAAAGGTCCATTTTTGATGTGAGGTATAGGAAAAGCTGTTTTTCACTAGTTCCCTATTAAAAATTTCAAAAATTGAACGTGATTTCCTACTGGCTATTATTTGCTTCAGCTTATCAATAACCTTGACTTGCACTTGTGAACTTTCATTCAGATTCAGCAGCTGATCGGTTATCCGGCTAGCTTTTCCAAAAATTTTGCTTCATGTTTTTTAGCCACTTTACGTAAAGCGAAAAGTTCGTCACAAGTGGTATTGATTTTTCTATGGAATTCATCTCGGAATAACAATCTTTCCAAGGCTTCGCTTGTTGCTCTCGTAAGTTTCCAATTTTAGGGTGTCACCTTTTAGACGGGTGCCTGCTGGCAC
>OGXM01000827.1_pt1 | contig 18870 bp, 17 predicted proteins | sample 1576271 | NCBI WGS metagenome assembly OGXM01 (sample SAMEA3541579, study PRJEB24748) | human gut metagenome | biome: human gut; feature: human-associated habitat; material: faeces | place: China | collected 2012 | reverse complement strand
GATGAATATCTGCGAACGCTTGCTGAGTTCACGCAAACTGTAAATAGCAACAAGGTTGCAGATCGTTTGCCTCAATGCTCATATCTTCAAAGTCCACAGGATTCAGCAGAAAGCCATTTGCCATTGGCGTTACTGCGATTGCATAGGACTGCACTTGCGGCATACTGGGCAGGGTGAAGAACTCTTCCATAACCTTCATTTCCTCTTGTTTCTGACTGTCCAGAACGTGCGTATAAGTATCCAGCGTAAACGAAACCGAAGAATGTCCCAGCAGAATTGAAGTGGTTTTTGCGTCCATGCCTTGTTCCATGGCTCGGGTGGCAAAGGTATGTCTGAGGGCGTGGAAGGTGTAGTGTCCAAGACCAGAGGCTTTCAGAATCTCATCGTAGGCATCCTTGAATGTTCTGGGTTCCAGGTATCCGCCCAATGGGTTGGTCACCAGAAAACCGGAGTCCTGATAGGCTGCACCAGCTGTCATAGCATCGTTCTGCTGTACATTTTTCCATTGCTGTAACTCGTTTGCGATATTGGGAATCAAGGGGATAGAGCGGATGGAATTCTTTGTTTTTGGCTCCTGAATGACAATCTCCGTGGAGTTGCCTACGCCGTTGTAATCCACCTTGGACAGACGGTTTATTGTGCGGCGGATAGAGAGCATTCTTTTATTGAAATCAACATCTTCCCAGCGGAGTCCCAGCAGTTCGCCCAGACGAATCCCTGTCGCAAGTGTCAGACGAATGAAAATGCCGTATCGGTATTTGTAACTGGTGTAGATAAGCTTTTGCTGCTCCTCACGGGTGAGAATTTCAACCTGTGGTTTTTCATTGCGTGGCAGACTGACCGCATCACAGGGGTTGAAGTCGATGTAATGTTCCAGTACTGCCTGATTCATTGCCTTGTGCAGGCAGCGGTGAAGATTCAGAATGGTTTTGGGCGAAAGTCCCTGTGTATTCTGCTTGTAGTTGTAGAAGTCCTGCAGGAGCTTTGTCGTGAGGTCTTTCAGCTTGAGGGTAGGGAAAGCTGGTGCAAGATGATTTTCGATGTAGCCACGATAGCTGACATAGGTGGACTGCTTGACCTTGTTTTTCATGTAGGTTTCCAGCCAGAGCCGCAGCCAGTCGAGAAAGGTGGTTGACGTTGGATCAACGTGTTTCTGAAAGTGAATCTTGTACTCCTCTTCGTGCAGCTTTTGAATTGCCTCTGCCTTGGTTTTGGCGTAGTAGGAGATGCGTTTTGGCTTTCCGATCTCAAAATCGTAGCCTGCTGTGACACGAATCTCAAATCTGCCGTCTGCCCGTTCGCGGATGCTGCCTTCGTTGTGATTTCGTTTTTTGCGTTCCATATCGGATGCCTCCATAGATTATTTTATGGATTTGTTGCATATCCGATTAAAATGGATTATTCTGTCTGAGCCGATAGTAAGAAGAACGGGAGATGTGCAGCTGACCAATGGCTTGGGACACGGTGATTTGCTTTGCCTCAACAGCCTGCATCACGATTTCCCAGTTTTCGGGCAGTTCCAGCGTTGGCCGCCCAAACTTGATGTCTTTCTTTTTCGCCGCATCAATTCCCTCACGCTGTCTGCGTCTGATTTTCAGACGTTCATTTTCCGCAATGCTCCCAAGCACTTCAATCAGAATTGCATTGATCATATCCATGACCCACATCTGCTCCGGCGAAAAATCGGTCAATGTAGTGGGAATGTCGAGGATTTTGACATGAATGCCGTTGAACTTGAAATACTCCAGCTCCTGCTTGATGCCAGATTTGCTGCGACTTAATCTGTCCAGTTCTTTGATGACCAGCGTGTCGCCGCTCCTGAGAATCTGCTTTTTCAGATATTGGTAGCCTTCACGTTCGGTATCTTTGCCGGAACATTTGTCCACAATGATATTGTCCCTGCTAACCCCATAATTTGTGAGAGTTTCAATTTGCCTGTCCTCGTGCTGTTCCCTGCTGGAAACACGGGCATAGCCAAACGTTCTGTTGTCCATAAAAACACCTCCGAATAGTCTCAAAAAGTCTTGTTACTTTTGGAACGTCCCAAAAGTCAAAAATGGACCTTTTGGCACAGGTTTTTGAGAAAAAAGGAACCGTCCCAGAAAGTACACTTTTTGGAACAGTTCTTCTTGTAATTACTGCTGTGCAAAAATCTCTTCACTTTGAACGGCGTTGATCGTCTCCAAAAGCAAGTTGCTGTCACACAATATTTCCTCGATCTCATCGGCAGAGTAGCCGTAGTCTAGCAACAAAAGTACATCATCTTCTGTTACACCATAGCAACTGCACATCTCCAGCAGCAATTCTTCCTGCTGCGTGTAATATTCCTCCTCCAACTCATCATACCAGTCAGCCCACTTGCTGAACCGGAAATTTTCCTGCACTTCAAAGGTGGAGCAGGTCAGAAAGCCATAGCGGTCGATCTTCAAGATTGTGCCTTCTTCCACATGCAACACTTCAAATGGATACTTGTGGAAACCGGCTTTCTGCAATGCCCTTTTCAGAATGCTTTCGGTCGAGGCGTAAACGTAAAGTCCAAGCTGTGCAAAGTGGAGCAGGCACATTGGATTTGACCCTTTCACCAGATACAGCGTGTTGCCCTCGTCCAGAGCGGTAAAGCAGAAACTGCCCTGAACTAACTCTGCCATACTCTTGAGCGAGCCGAAATCCAACTTATTCTGCTGTTCCAACAACTGCACTGCAATATAGCTGTCTGTTTCAATTTTCGTTTGTGGCAGGTGCTTTTCGATTTTGAGTTCCTTGTCATTGTACAGTACGCCGTTATGGGCAAAAGCGAAGTTCACATCGGCATGACCATAAAAGGGATGATTGTTGTAGTTGAACTTTTCATTGCCCTGAGTGGTCATTCTCGTATGTCCCATGATTGCTCTTGTGCCGTTGGGTGCGTTAAAGCGAATCTTGTGGGTCTAAAACAGATAATTCCTTATTTCTCTTCGAAATTACTCCTACAACCTTATCAAACAGTTCTGCCAATTCTATTTGTTTATCTTTACCAGGCAAGGGAATTGAAATCTCATTAATGTCTTTAAGTGACAGATTTAACTGAGCAACACCCTGTTTTTTTCTTTCAAACTGTTCAATAACTATTGGCGAAGTAAGTATAAGCTTGATATATGGCAAATACACTTGTTCATCAGATATTCTGATAATTGCTAACGCTTGATTAATATTTGCAGGTAACATCTCTTCTGTAACAATTGCCACACGCCCAATAGCTCCAGCAATAGAGAATAATATATCACCATTTTTCAACTGTGATCTTTTCATTTTTTTGTGACATTCTTCTGAAATATGAGCAACTTTACTCTCAATAAAACCGCCATTTTCATCAAAACATTCTATCTTAAAGAAATTTACACCCTCATCTTGAAATTCATATCCAAGAGTTGTCGGCGTCGTTCCTTTCGTTATTAATTCAACTATTTCTGATAGTTGAACTCGTTTAATATCTTCCATCTCCATCATCCCACCAAATCCGAATTTGCATATCACGCTATATACTTCTGATGGGATGATTTCACATTATTCTGGTTTACCATTGCATACTGCATAGTAGTATCTATTTGCGAATGTCCAAGTATTTTCTGTACCTGCTCTATCGGCATACCTTTGTCGATAGCTCTCGTTGCCATTGTTCTCCGGAATTTATGTGGATGTATTTTTTCCAAATTTAGTTTCCGTCCAAGCTCTCTTAATCTTATTTCAACTCCACTGATTTTCAATCTATCATATGGCGCATCCAAAGTTACAAATAATGCAACATTATTATCCTTACGTGTATCTATATATTTTTTTAGATGAACTTTTGCCTTTGCATCAAAATATACTCGTCTCTCCTTATCCCCTTTACCATAGACCACACATTCTCGTCCTTCCAAATCTATATCATCAATATTCAGATTCACCAATTCACCAACCCGTATGCCAGTGGAGTACAGCAGATCTATAATTGCAAGGTCTCGTATTTCTCTGCAATTATCGCGAAGTTTTTCTATCCCCTCATCCGATATCGTGTTCTTTACAACTTTCTTGGTTTTTATCTTATGAATTCGCTTCGTCGGACTTTTTAATATATAATCTTCCTCTTCAAGCCAAGAGAAAAAGCTTGAGATATTCCTTCGGACATTATCTATCGTCACATTTGAACAGTTATTTCTTTTTTGGTACTCCGCCAAATAAACACGAATTTCCTCCGTCGTTATCTTTCGCACTGCGGTTTCAATCTGTGTAAACATGTGTTCAATCGTCACTCGGTAATATTGTATTGTCCGATCCGAACACCCTTCCACGCGCTTCGCAGCTAGAAACATATCTAAAAATTCATCATTGGAAATATTCGAATGCTCTGCTTCATTCTCTGCAAATGTTTTCAATATCACTTCCTGTAGTTTTTTCATCTGTGCAATAGACAGGAACTCTGACATTTCATTCAGTACTTTTACTATTTTTTCATCCATGCTAATATCTCCTTTTGTCGATACCAGCATCATCCAACCATTTTTCTTATATTCTTTCCACTACATTAATGCATTCTTGATAGAATATTGATTTACATTATTATCATGATTTTTTTATAAGTTATTTTAGCCAAAGTATTTTTGCATTAAACTATCAAATAACAACTGTGTCTCATCCAATGCCTTCTGCACTGCAACTTTTGATTTGTCGACTTTATGAACAAATCTCACAAATTCAATCTGTTGTTCAATAGGCGGAATCGGAACCATTACTTTAACCAAATCCTTGCTTCTTATTCCCTGTGCCGTTCCGCCTGTTCTATATACATTAATATCTTTCCAAAACATATCCGTCTGCATATATGAGCATAAAAAAGCATTCTTTATTTCTTCTTTCCCTTTGATAGTAATCACTCTCTGACCCAAGGCAAATTTCGTCATATCTTCAGGAATTAAACAAGTATTTCCGAATGTATGGCCTTCAGTAACAAACAAAATATCACCTGGATATCCAAAACCTCTATGCATCCATGCATCATAAGTTTCCTCTGTGACAAATTCATCAACATACTTGAAGAATCCTTTCCCCACTGATTTTGCATTGACCATTCGAATTATACCTTCATCAGATAATTCAGGTGTATGCCCTCTGTAATCAACAAAATCCGTACATTCTCCTAATGATTTATAAATGCAATCACTCAAATTAAACATCTCGACAAATCGGGCCTTGATAAGGTTATCTAACATCTGAAGTTCCGACTTTCTATGTTGAAAAACTGCATATATTTTCTCGAGTGTTTCCGAATGCTCAAGTTGCTTTTCTAATGGAATATCAGGAACCTTTGTTTCTTCAAGAACCTTTCTTCCGATAGCCTTGAATGTGCTTCCTGTTCCTTTACTATTTAATTCAGCATTCTTACCTTTTAACAACCAAAATATAAACTTAGGAGAAACCTTAGTTTTGTCCGGAGTCAGTGCTGCAAGTCCACGCCCTATACAGCATTCTTCCTTTGCATAATTCATTGCACCAATAGGTGCTCTAACAGAAATTAATATATCTTCAGGCGCTGCCATTTTAGTTGGAGCTGAACACCACTTTCTTGTAACTGGATATCTTTCTCCAAAATCAGCATTTCCCTGAAAAAAAGGAACCCCTTCTCCATTATCATTATAACTATCTGAATCAGGTGACTGACCCATATTTATGGTACAGACATCTTTTAACGTCACATATTTCATCACTTATCATCCCACCAAATCCGAATTTGTGGTTTCCTTTCCTTTTTTACAATTCATAAGCAGTATAATTCAAAATTCTTGACATATACTATTCATATGTTATATTTGCTCTAGCCAACTTGTGATGGACAAAAGCTGGGTTCCCGAATGGGAGTAGGCATATTTATATATGCTTAGAATCCTTTGCTCCTGGGGTTGGCTTTTTGTTTCCTCTACTCCTTCAACAACTTCTCCAACTCGTCCATTTCCTTGCGTATTTCTTCCTCTATACCGCGAATATTCGCCATAATTTCGGATGTCGACGGATATTCTACTGGTACATACTCAACTTCCTTGTATTTATTGATACTCAAGTCATACGCATTATCTACGATATCTTTTTTCGGTACCATAAACGATTTATCTGTACGTTTTCTATCTGTCTCTTTATCCAAATTTCTAAACCTTTCAATAATATCCGGAATATCATTTTCGGCAACCGGTGCACGTTTGTCATCCAGACTGAATCCATCCGCTGTCATATCATAGAACCATACCTGATCGGTTCCACCATGTTCAGTCTTTGTAAAAATCAAAATAGCCGTTGATACTCCTGCATATGGCTTAAATACCCCTGAAGGCATAGAGATTACTGCTTCCAGTCTCTGATTTTCTACGATTTCTTTCCGTATTGACTTGTGTGCCGTAGATCCACCAAATAAAACGCCATCCGGTACGATACATGCACATCTTCCCCCCATCTTCATAATTCGTAAGAATAATGCAAGGAACAGCAATTCCGTTTTTTTCGTCTTGCACACTTTCAAGAGATCACCCGATACTGACTCTGCATCCAAACTTCCCTTAAATGGCGGATTCGCCAATACAAGCGAATACATATCCTTATCCGAATTTTGATCTGATAAACTATCTCGATATTCAATGAACGGATTATCAATACCATGTGTCATCATATTCATTGCCCCAATACGAAGCATCGTCCGATCCATATCATACCCATGAAACATCTGATTCATATAATGTTCTTTTTTCTTTTTATCAAAGAAGATTTCATCTCTTCGATTTTCTTTCAAATATTCGCCTGCAGCAACCAAGAATCCCGATGTACCACATGCCGGATCACATATTACTTCATCTGCGGTTGGATTCATCATTTCCACCATCATCCGAATAATATGTCTTGGTGTTCGAAACTGCCCGTTTCTGCCGGATTGTGCAATCTTTGACAACAAATATTCGTATACATCTCCCCGAACATCCGCTGTCTGAACCTCATTCATCATGCTATAGATTTCATCCAATGAATCTACAACTTTCGACAAAACCAATGGCGTCGGCAACTTAAATATTGCATCATCCATATACTTGGAATATGCACTGTTCTTATCACTATGCAAAGTTTTTATAAAAGGGAATACCCATTCCTGCATGATTGAATACATCCTATCTGCCGGAAAATCATGGAATACAGACCACTTTAATTGTGTCCCATCTATCGTTCTTTCGCCAATCTTTACTTCCTCTGCAAAGATACTTTGAAATGGTAATCCAAGCATAGCACTTTCCTTTGCCCGTGTATTATCTACATCATCCAAATCATGGATAAACATGAGATACGTAATCTGCTCAATAACCTCCAACGGATTTACCAATCCTCCGGCCGCAAATATATCCCACAAACCATCTATTTTGTTTTTCAACTCGCCTGTAATCATCCTTTTATTTCTCCAATCCTATGATTCATTATTCCATGTATATTTTGTATATCTTCCGCCACCTAACTTCAATACTTCACCCTTTTCAACAAGCTCCGCCAAAGCTCTTTGCACTGTCACCTGACTAATATCCGGACATTTGCGCATAATTTCTGTCTTCGTAATCGTTCCAATCGTACTTTTGATAATTTCGCGTATACGATCAGGTTTCGAAATTCCTTCTCTTGATAAAATTGCCACTCTTGATGAAAAATCTCGATATGCAGCGGCTACAATTCCCAGCATGTACTTCGTAAATGGTTCATAATCATTTTCTTCCTCATACCATCCATACGAACTTCGCTGTAAACTATCATAATAAAGTTCCTTTGTATCTGATATCAATTTTTCAATACTAATATACTTTCCAACGATATAACCTGCTCTATATAGCAAAAGCAACGTCAAAAGTCTGCTCATTCTTCCATTTCCATCCTTAAATGGATGAATACACAAGAAGTCAAGTACAAACATCGGAATCAATATAATCGGATCAATTTGCTGTGTTGCCATCGCAATATCAAATGCCTCACATAATCTTTCCATCGCCTCTGCTGTCTCCCATGCAGGCACAGGCTTGAAACGTACACGTTTTTCTCCATGTTCATTTTCTTCTTCAATTACGTTATCCGCTATTTTATACTTTCCGCCATAATCATAGCCCTCAAATTTATACATATCCCTATGCAATTGCAATATTATAGATGGTTTTACCGGAATATGATCGTGACTATCATGAATCGTATTTAGTACATCTCTATATCCCGCAATTTCCTTCTCATTTCTTGTCTGCGGCCTTGTCTTTTCATTTACAAGAGCCCGCAATCTTTCATCAGATGTATAAATACCTTCTATTTTATTGGACGCTTCCGTACTTTGAATCTTAGCTATCTCCCACAATTGTGTTAGTGCATCTGTCTTTGCTTCTACAAAAAGCTTTTGTTCCCCCTTAAACTCATGAATTTGTGCAATATAAGACACTATCTCCGGTGTTAAAAGTTTTTTCCACTTCTCTCGATAGTCGTATTGTCGCATTACATCACCTCAATAATATTCTGTTGACATAGTTTGAGTATATTGTTTAATTTTATCAAAGTCAAGTTTAATTTTATCATTTTTGTTTTTATGATAAAATTAAATTAATTTGATATAATTAAAAAGGGAACTTTTTGCAAATTTCTACAAAAGTTCCCTAAAAAATTAAATTCTTTCTCGTACCAACATTGTTGCATACCCCATAAGATTTTGTCCATTCCATTGTTTTGGTTCCAATCTTTTTGGATCTTTCATTGACAATCCGATGCCCCAGATTCTGTCATTCACTGCTGCCTCTGCAAGGATCGCATTTCCAGTTGCTTTCAGCTTCTCTCCTAACTCCGGATTCTGTGAATATTTTGCCATAAGTCCTTCAAAAATGATAATCTGGCGAACGCCATTCCATACATTATCTATATAACCTGACACCTTTCGTCCCAGTTGCTTAATATCTGCGACATCATCTGTTGCAAGAATCTGTTTTGCAATTTCATTGTCTCCAAATACAACCGCTTTCTGGTGCATCATATACTGCTCCATAGAAGTATATTTTACATCACCAACTGTAAAATCGGACAGATACCAATTACTTAAATATCCATTCTCTTCATCCGGATTGTGAAATGTTATTACCTTCATACCTTTATTCCTCTCTTTCTTTTTCCTGTTTTTTATTATAGTCACATATCTATCGATTGTCATGCCTCTTTTTGAATATTCGAATTGACAACCTTTATGTTTTGTTATACCATCGATACACAAGAAACGGGTTTTTACCGGGTAGGGCTTACGCCTGACAGGACTTGCTCGTTTCTTTTTTATTTTCCCACACCCCAACATTCCCCCTTGCATTTCCCCGTTTCCTGTGCTATAAAGTAAACAGTGTTTACCAAAGGAGTACAATTATGCGCGAGAGCACAAAAGCGACCAGAGCGACAATTTTACAAAGTGCGAAAGAGATTTTCTTGGAATGTGGCTATCAGGAAGCATCCATGCGAAAGATCGCTGCGCGGGCAGGCATTACGCCTGGTGCGATATACAAGCATTTTTCAGGGAAGGAAGAAATGTTCGGTGAGATATTCGCAGAGAGCGGAAATAAGCTGATGGCACTGAGTGAGTCCATGCTGGATATTGACTTTTCGGCGATGTCCGACGAGCAGCTGATGCAGGTATTCTATTCCCGCATATCCATCCGGACTTTCGAGCTGTTAGAGGACGATATGCAGCTCTTCCACATGCTGTTAAAGAACGATTCCGGCACCTATATCCGGAACTACCGCAAAGTTTATATCGCGCGATGCAACGAATTCGCAACGCGCTTTTATCATGAATTATATGTGCGTGGACTTGCAAAGAATCAACTATCTGAGAAAACATGTTACATGCTGTCGTTGTCTGAGTTCTCGATGATCTGCGAGATGATCGCCGATGATACCAGTAAGGATGGCTTCACCGAAGAAATGAAGCAGGCATTTTTAGAGGCGATGGATGTGCTGATGCACGGCATCGAAGCGACACTTGGATTACAAGTCCAAGATGTGCCAAGTCATTGAGATAGATTTTGCTAAGAAAGGATGATTTAGTTGAAGTACGGATTCTCACAGAAATTATTTGGATATTTTTATCACAGCTCCTGCATGAAGCAGGCAAAAAGACAGCATCTGCAGATTGACAGCAAGGCGATCAAACAGGAATACCGCGCCATCCTGACACGCGCTAAGGATATCGGAAAATCCCGGCTGATGAGTTCTTATTGCATGGGCGCATATTTCATCGCATTAAACCGGAACACAACCTTATCTCCGGAGGAATGTTATGCCCTGTACAAGGATGGACTTTCCGCTAATCAGTTGTTTCACAAGGTCATGGGAAATGCAGACAGCTATCTCGATGCGAAGAAGCTTCCAGCCCGGAAAAAGTGGTCTACTGACTCCCATAAACGGAAATACGAAAATGACTGGGTGGTTGACATCTTAGAAGGCGGCGCGAATGATAATTTCGAGCTTGGCTATGATTATCATACATGCGGCATCTGCAGTCTGTGCCGGGATGAGGGCTGTTTCGAACTTGCCAGATATCTCTGCCGCATGGACTATGTGCTTGCCGACATGATGCACATGCGCCTAGTCCGGACACAGACGATCGCCGAAGGTGCAGCCTGTTGCGACTTCCGGTACAGCCGGATTGAGTCAGAACCAAAAAAGAATCCTTAACAATCATCCTCCCGTTTCATTCCGTCCCTCCGCTTCCGATCCACTTCGATCCATTCATCAAGTGTGAGCGGGACATAATCCGAGAACATACAAAAACAATTAATCATCTGGCAGGGGATAGAAACCGTTTCTTCCCCGCCAGATTTTCCCAGCACTGGGCGCGTAGATGCACGCGTCTGGCGTTGGAAATCATCGATCAGATACTCGTCATATGTGTCATGCACATGTCCATACAGCATGTATGTCTTCGGTTCTCCCTTCGCATTCCGGCGGTACTGCCCGTTGTAGCACATAACCGGATAATGGCACAGAATCACCTTGCGGTTGTTATCATTGATTTCCCTATAATGTGTGATCCATTCAAAATGCGATGGATCAAATTGTTTGTTCGCAATAAAATGATCATGATTTCCGATGATCAGATACTTCTTTCCATTCAACCGTTCGAGAATGGCATTTGCAACTTCTCCCTTTTTTGAAATACAGAAATCTCCCAAGATCACAACCTCATCGCGTTTACGCACACGTGAATTCCACTGTGCGATCATATATTCATTCATGGTTTCGCCGCTCTCAAAGCCGCGACAGTCCATACGTGTATTCAAATTTTCATGGCAGAAATGTAAATCTGCAATATAATAACGCATGTCAGCGTTCCTCCCTTTCCCCAACACTGTCCTTATTGTATGCTTATTTTGATCCGCAGACAAGATAGCATTTGCATTTCTTTGTAAAAGAAAAGACACTCCAAAGTCTATACTCTGGAATGTCTTCACATCTCGTTCTTATACCTGGTTATATTTCCACTGTTCGCTCTCTAACTTCACATCGACCATATGCTTATAGATCCCATTCTTCTCCTTCAACGCTGACGGTGTTCCCTGCTCTGCGACTACGCCATCCTTTAACACGATGATCTGATCCACGCCATCGACCGTACGCATACGGTGCGCGATAATCAGAACCGTCTTGTTTCGGATCAGCTTGGAGATGGACTCCTGAATCACGGACTCATTATCCACATCCAGCGAGGCGGTTGCCTCATCCATCAGAATGATCGGTGCGTCCTTTAAGAATGCACGTGCGATGGAGATTCTCTGCCGCTCACCACCGGATAATTCGGAACCATTTTCCCCGATCATGGTGTTCCATTTGTCCGGTAATTTCTCGATAAAGTCCGTACAGTTTGCAAGCCTGGCTGCTGCCATAACTTCCTCGTCCGTTGCATCCTTGCGACCGATCCGGATGTTCTCCATAACCGTGTTGTTAAAGAGTGTCACATCCTGGAACACGATGGAATACAGGGAAAGTAATGTCTCCGGCTCAACCTTCGATACATCCATACCTCCAACTGTAACAGTACCTTTCTGGATATCCCAGAATCTTGCCGCCAGTCTCGATACGGTTGTCTTACCACCACCAGATGGGCCGATCAGAGCTGTTACCTGCCCCTGCTTTGCCGTGAAGCTGACATCGGAGAGCACCTGCTCGCCACTGTCATAGGCAAATGCCACGTGGTCAAATACAATATCATAGCCCTTGTTCGTCAGAATCTCTGCACCAGTCTGCTCTTCGTGTGACAGGATCTCATCCATACGCTCACAGCTTGGCTCCAGACTGATCAGAGCGGACAGGTTCTGTAATGCAATCTGCAAAGGCTCATACATTCTTGTTACAACAAGCAGGAACACGAACAATGTCAGTACATTGATCTCTCCATTTACAAGCAGGATACTACCGACCAGTGCAACCGTTCCAATGCCGAGCTTCAGGATCATCTGTGCCGAACATACATAGGCTGCGTTCTTGAATTCCAGCACGATTGCATTTTTCTCTACGGCTTTGATCTTCTTGTTCAAGCCTTCCATGTACGTCTCTGTCATGTTGTTTGAACGCAGGTCACGGATCGTCTCCAGTCCCTCCTGAATTCCATCAAGACAGGAAAGCTTATATGTCATTGTCTTCTTCTGTACAGACTTCAGACCTTTTCTCGAAGTCAGTACGATGATAAATGCAATCGGCATCACCCATACAGCGGCAAGTGCCATCTTCCAGTTGAAGAACAACAAGCCAATTACAATAATCGTTGTGGAGATCATCGAACCAATCAGCTCCGGAATCCAGTGGGAGCTTCCTGTCTCGAGCAATGCACAGTCTGACATGATTGTATTCGTCAGATCGGACAGATCCTTCTTCCCGAAGAAGGAAAGTGGCAGGCGGCGAAGCTTCTCAGCAAGCGCACGTCTACGCACACCACTTTCGACATAGGTGGAAAAGAAGGTTGCGTTATATTGGAAATAAGTTGTAACTGCTACAAGTAAAAATACTACGACGATTCCGCCGATGAAGAATCCAAGCTTATCCTTTGGCACCTTGCCATCAAGCAGATACGAGGTAAGCTGATACAGAAGCCCAACCGGCAGCATCAGCACAAGGTTCGCGATTGTGACTGCCACAAACGCTTTTATCATGTTCTTTGCACCGTTTTCGGACAGTGCGTATTTATGTTTCAATTTCTCGATCATGCGGTTGCACCTGCCTTTCATACCTGCCAGTTCACGGACTTGTTATATTCGTTCCACATATGTGTGTAGATGCCGTCCTTGGCTGCCAGCGCATCATGTGTACCGGACTCTGCAATCTTTCCGTCCTTCAATACGTAGATCTGATCCGCATTTGTCACCGTCGACAGACGATGTGCGATCATGATTACTGTCTTATCCTTGGACAGATTCTCAAATGCACGCTGCACCTGTCTCTCATTGTCCGGATCAGCAAATGCAGTCGCCTCATCTAAGATCAGGATTGGCGCATTCTTAAGGAATGCCCGCGCGATCGACAGGCGCTGCATCTCACCACCGGATACATACGTTCCCTTCGAGCCGATCACCGTGTTCACACCGTCCGGAAGCTTCTCGATGATGTCGCTGCACTGCGCCTTCTCCAGCGCTTCCATTACCTCGGCGTCCGTCGCATCCGGTCTGCCCATACGAACATTTTCCAGAATGGAGGTCTTAAGCAGCTTACTATCCTGAAATACATATGATACCTGATTCATCAGCTCCTTGCTGTCAATGTTCTTCACATCCACACCACCGATCTCGATGCTGCCACTCTTGGCATCCCAGAATCTTGCAATCAGTGATGCCAGCGTCGTCTTACCACCACCGGACGGACCAACAAACGCGATATGGGAACCTGCCTTGACGGAAAGCGTGATGCCGTCGATCGCATTTGCCTTTGCCTCATCGTAAGCAAATGTCACGTCCTTCAACGCGATGGATGCATCCTTCGATGTCTGCTTATTTGCTGCCTCCGGAAGTTCCTTCGCATTTAATACCTCGTCCATTCGGTTCAATGCATCCTCGACAAGCATCTGTGATTCGCCTGCATACGCAACCTTCATCAGCGTTGTTGTGAGTACCGAAGTCACCAATATGTAGAAGATCAGATTCAATACAAATTTGTCTGTGACCGTATTTCCACCTAATGTATAAGCGGCTACGATCAATGCGGCGAAAATACCATTACAGAATACGGTAAATCCGATCATCGGAATCATCATGGATTTCGTATAATCGATCGTCCATTTCTCATATTCATCGATGGCTGCCTTAAACCGTTTGAATGAGAAGATTGTCTGTCCAAATGTCTTTAAGACCGGTACGCCTCGCACATACTCTACCGCCTCGGAGGACATTGTCTCCAGCGAGTTCTGATACTGCTTCATATCCTCTGCCATCTTCGGTCCCATCATCATCGTACCCATGATAAGGAATGCGAATACGGCAGGAATCAGGCTGATCAGACCAAGACGCCAGTCAAAGCTTGCCATCAGTACAAGCAGCCCGATCGGTGTTGCTCTTGATACGACCTTATCCGGCAGGTTGTGTGCCAGAAATGTCTCTGTCGCTGCGGAGGAATCCATAACGATTTTCCGGATCTTTCCGGTTCCCTCTGTCTCCACATAACCAAGCGGAAGCTTCATGATGTGGTTCATCATTGTAATACGCATATTTGTCTGCACGCGGAATGCTGCCTTATGGGAGCACATCAAAGCTCCGATATAAAGCACCATTGCGAGCAGGGCAAATCCTACCGCCTGCCATCCATACGATGTGATGTGCGTTGCTTTGGAATAGTCCGGTCTTACTTCCAAGACCTCCTTTATGATGCGCCACACATCATAAAACGGAATCAGCGCAACCCATGCACTGATTGCTGCCAAGACGCAGGATGCATAAGAAAAATACTTATGCTTCCCGGCAATTTTCATAAGTCTTGACAATGCACTTTGCTTTTTTGCCTTCATGACAAAACCTCCTTGAACGTTTATTTTTAAGTTAGTTTTTGCTAACTTGTATTTTATTTTTTTGGCAGTGCACATCGCTATGCACTGCCTGTTATTCCAATCCAAAAACTGATTTCCAACCTGCGAAATTGAAGATTTGTACATTCTTCATAAAGGCTGCTGCCTCATCGTATGGCTTGTCGTGTGTCAGCACCTCGTAGATATACTGCCAGCCGGTTCTGCAGAATACGTGGATGAAAAATTCATCCGCGGTCGCATTCTCATTTGCATACTGTTTCGCAAATATGTTGTAATACTGCTCCTCGATCGCCGCGAGCTTATCAAAGTAATCTTCATATTCTGTCCCCACCGAATGGCAGAACAGAAGCTGAAATTCTTCCTTATACCGGTAGATATACGCCAATACCTGATCGGTTCCCTCGTTGCCCTCCTCGATGGCATGATCCATGTCCGGACACTCGGTTGCCTTCTGTATGCTCTGCATATACATCTCCATCAGACCATCTGCCGCTTCCTGTACGATTGCGGTGAAAAGTCCGCTCTTGTCGCCAAACCGGGTATATATGGAATTGGTACTGACTCCGCATGCCGCCGATATCCGCCGCATGCTGGCATCATGGAATCCATAGGTAAGGAATTCTTCCTTTGCTGCCCGAAGCAGGGATTCCGTCACACCGGCTGTCTCACGTCGCATGAGCTACTCCTTCTCTTCGTTAGTTTGTTGCCATTTATCTTGTTTATTTTTAATAACAGCGTTATTATAACAGTGTTATTTTATTTATCAATAGGTTTTTATATTATCCAACCATTACCTTCAACACGATCATCCCTGCCAGATATACGATTGCCAGCACATACACGACGCCATCCGCACGTGCATATCGAAGCGGATACATCTTCGTTCTCGGTCTGCCCGCCTGATAACAACGCGCTTCCATCGCGAGTGCCAGATCGCCTGCCCGTCCAACTGCGGATGCAAAAAGCGGCATCAAAATCCGTCCAGTACGTTTCACTTTCTGGAATACATTTCCTGCTTCAAAATCCACGCCGCGCGCTGTCTGTGCCTTCATGATCCTGTCTAACTCTTCGATCAGAATCGGAATGAACCGGAGCGTAATCGACATCATGAGTGCAATCTCATGCACCGGTACATGAATCTTCGTAAGTGGATGAAATGCTTTCTCCAGGCCGTCCGTCAGCTCGGTCGGCGTTGTTGTGTATGTCATAAGCGACGAACCTAAAATCAGCTCCATCAACCGCACGACACGGACAACCGCCTGCATGATTCCTTCCCGGTAGATGTGAATAAACTTCCACTGGAAATACAGCACTTCCCCTTTTCCGAAGAACACATTTACGATACAGATAAATACCAGCAATATCCACACCGGCTTTAGCCCCTTGATCATATATCGAAACGGCACCTTCGATATCACGATACATGCAATCAATACTACGCCTGCCACCGCAAATACAATTAGGCTTTTGCTAAGAAACAGCCCGATGATATAGAGAAGCGTTGCGAATAACTTGACACGCGGGTCCAGATGATGAATCGGAGAATCCGAAGGATAATATTGTCCAATTGTAATATCTCGAATCATAAATTATCTCCCTGCTTCCTTTCATCCAATCTGTTCTCAGTATCAACGCTTTTTCTTCCTGCTGTACTGTTTGTGCAATTACCAAGATAATCGAGCAGCTCTTTCTCTCGAATCACATTCTGTGGAATTTGGTACCCGTTTGCGCGCAATTTGTCCGCCAGTTTCACAGTTTCCGGTACATCCAGTCCACAGTCTGCAAGCGTCTCCCGCTTGGCAAATACCTGCGCCGGTCGGTCATCCAATATCTTCTTTCCATCGTCCAGCACAATAATCCGGTCTGCGTATTCCGCCAGGTCCTCCATACTATGCGAGACAAGTAAAACTCCGATTCCCTGCTCCCGGCTCATCCGCCGGATCCGGTCGAATATTTCGCGCTTTCCTGCTGCGTCTAATCCCGCTGCCGGCTCGTCCAATATGATATATTCCGGATGCATCGCAAGCACCCCTGCAATCGCCACACGCCGCTTCTGTCCGCCCGATAGCTGCAATGGCGATGCTTGATAATATTTCTCTGGCAGGTCAACAAACCGAAGTGCTTCCTCCACACGCGTCTCGCATGCTTCCCCGGTCAAGCCCTGCTTACTTGGTCCAAATGCGACATCCTCCCACACGGTATCGCAGATCATCTGATGCTCCGGATATTGGAACACCATGCCAACCTTACTGCGCAGATAATTCCCAGAATATCCCTTTGCATGAATATCCTTTCCCTCAAATGTAACTGTTCCGCTGGTCGGTTTCAGCAACCCGTTCAGGAGTTGTATCATGGTGGATTTACCAGAACCGGTATGTCCGGCAAGTCCAACAATCTCCCCCTTGCCAAGCGACAGATTCACGTCGTCTAAAGCAACCTTCTCGTACGCTGTTCCCAAGCTGTAAATATAGCTTACGTGTTGCAGGGAGAGGAGATCTTGATTTTTTTCATCTGTCTCTGCTTCAGCCTTTTTGTTTTTTTTCTTATCTACCAGCTCAGAGCTTGCTTCCCATTCTCTTCCAGTTTTATCATATTCTGCTACTTTTTCCCTTTTGTCAATCGTAGCCTCCTCTACTCTCGCATCTCCAATCTTTTTCTCGAACACATCACTATCTATTAATTTCCTCACCCGGTAAGAAAGCGGTGCCTCCATCCCCATCTCCGCAAGCAATGCATCCGCTCCAAAGAATTTCTCTGGCCTTCCATCAAATCGCATCTGTCCGTCCGCAAGCAGAATCACCCGGCTCGCAAGTGCCGCCTCTTCCATATCGTGGGTAATCAGAATCACAGTCATTTCCTGTTCCTGATTCAACCGCTGTAATGCTTCCATCACTTCTTTCCGTCCTTTCGGATCAAGCATCGCAGTCGGTTCATCTAAGACAATATAATCCGGGTGCATCGCAAGAATTCCTGCAATCGCAATCCGCTGTTTCTGTCCGCCCGACAGATGATTCGGAGCCGTCTTTCTGCGCTTCCACATCCGCACTTGTTCAAGTGCCTGCTTCACACGTGCCACGATTGTATCCGACTCCATTCCCAGATTCTCCGGGCCGAATGCAACCTCTTCCTCCACACTTGCCGCCACCATCTGGTTGTCCGGATTCTGGAACACCATGCCGACGCGCTGGCGAATCTCGTACAGCTTATCCGCATCCTTGGTTCCCATCTCATCTACGGTTACCGTGCCTTCCGACGGTCGAAGGATTGCATTTAACTGCTTCGAGAACGTCGTCTTGCCGGAACCATTTCTGCCAAGCAGCGCAATGAATTCGCCCTTTTTAATTGTAAGATCTACACCCTTTAAGATTTCTTCCGTCGCGATCACATTTCCATCGACATCCCGCTTTTTATATTGAAATCTTACCTGTTCTGCCCGTATCACCGTCCGGTCCTCCATACTGTGAAATAAATTTATTGTGGCTCTTGCTCTATCCACATCTTCTTTAACCGCGCTTTATCCACTTTCCCACTTGTGTTCTTCGGGAACGCCTCCAGAACAATCACACGCTTCGGAATCTCAAAATCCGCCAACTTTTCCTTCAACTGCTGCCGCAGATTCTCTGGCACGTCCGTGCCTTCCACCGTCACAAATGCACTCACGATCTCCGCCGGCATGTCCGCATCCTTTTCCTTCGGAAGCAGAACGACCGCCGCCTCTGTGATACCGGCGACTTCCTCCAACGCATTTTCAATCTTCATCATCGACACCTTGCGTCCACGCACGCCGACGATATCATCCGTCCGCCCAGATCGGAAGA
>OGXM01000823.1_pt1 | contig 19026 bp, 20 predicted proteins | sample 1576271 | NCBI WGS metagenome assembly OGXM01 (sample SAMEA3541579, study PRJEB24748) | human gut metagenome | biome: human gut; feature: human-associated habitat; material: faeces | place: China | collected 2012 | reverse complement strand
TTGCAATGGTGGAAAAGGTTAAATTCTTACCGTTTTCAATTCGGGAGATTTGAGCACGCTGCACTCCTATCAGATTGCCTAATTCCTCTTGGGTTAGGTTCTTCGACTGGCGAGCCTGTTTAATGGCTTCACCAATTAAGAAAGAGTTTAGATCAGCTTCAAACTGGTCTCTTTTGGGAGTGCCTTTTTTCCCTATGTGCTTATCTAATATTTCTTCTTCTGTATAAAATTTCATTGTTTCCATACGCTTTATTTTTTTGAATTAAAATATGCTTTTCTAATATCTTCGGCTTTCGCTATTTCCTTGGGTGGTGTTTTTTGGGTTTTCTTTATAAATCCATGTGTTGCAATAACAAGGGTATTTGTTCCGTTATCTTTATCCCAAAAAGCCAGCAGCCTGTATTTTACTTTGTTATAGAATGTTCTGAACTCCCATATATCCGTATCGTCTAACTTTTTAAAGAGTTCCGGATCTATCACAAACTTGGCTTTGGCAATGTTATAGATAATTTTGTCTTTAATCTTTGTTGGTAAGTTGTTCAGAAAATCATCTGCATCTTTTGAGTAGATGATTTTGAATTTAGCCTTTTCTTCCATAAGTTGTTGTTTTTATGCTGCAAAGATAATCTTTTGTTTCCATATAGCGAAACAATTTGTGTTTATTTTATGCAGCCTGTTGTGTCGTTTGGGCGTGTGTTTTTTGGTTTGTGGAATAGGTTCTTTCTTAGTGCTTTGCCCGGCTCTCCCCGTCCCCCTTGTACGATGCAAAAGTACCCTTTTGCCGTACCGCAGGGGAGGGTGTTCGCCAGATGCAAAGCAGCCGAAAGAACAGCAAGAGGAAACGGCACTTTGTACCGTTTTTCCTCTTGCCCTACGGGGTTACGGCTGATTTTCAGCCGTTTAATGATAGCTTAGCCAATGATTTACTAATTGATATAAAAACTAATCTTCTGTATTACAGAATGATAGTTTTATAGATTGCAATTATTTCAGCTATTATCGGCAGGTTTTGCCTGTGAACGAAGTGAGCAAGCAGTCATTGGACTAAGTCCAATGCTGAATTTTTATATGGTTGATTTTTAATAGATTAGAATCATGTATGTATGCAAAAAGTATACTTTTGGTATACTGATTTTTTGTAAGTAACTGTATTATTGTTTATTATGGTTGTTTTTTCGGTATGCAAAGACCTATGCACTTCTTTTTCTAATGATATGCAAGGTATGTTTTTGTACGTACAAAAACGTTAGGGAAACATTTATATCAGTGTCTATTTGTCGGAGGTCTTGCATCTATCCGGCTTGCCGGTTCCTGTATGCCGGGGTATTAGGCTCCCCATACTTTGTTGTGCGTTTTTTCTATTTTCCGGCACGAAGGTAGCTACGCACGCCGCATTTGTAAAGGGGCGTTTCACTCTCCGGGTAAAAAATCTCCTGTGCTCGCTTCGCTCGTGCGGTATTTTTTACCCTTCGCCCTTGACAAATACTCTGTGCTTCGCTGGCAGGTGTTTAGGAAAAAAGAAAAAAAATGTTGTTCTTTGGCGGGGTGTCCGTTTTGTCATTCTGTTACCGGGATTTGTCCGCATGGTGGGAGATCCGCCCCGATCAGCCGGACACGCAATATCATTTTGTCATTGCCGGCAGCTCCTTTTTTGGGTGTTCCGTGCGTATATCGCTATCATTTTGAAATTTTGAGATATGCAAAAGCCTTGAAGCCCCCAGAGAAAACCCCGCCGGAGGCAATTATAGAAAGTCTGTGTATCGTTTCCACAAAATGTGGAAATGATACACAGATAACAGTTCTTCAATAAATATATGTGTTTTTTGTATACTTTTGATTATCAGGTATATATGACTTGTTTATTTGTTTGGCACAATGTTTGTTCTTTGTCTTTCAGAAACCATATGTTAAATATTTAAATAGATTGGATTATGAAAAAGGTATTATTTGCAGTAGCACTTGTTATGGGATTGGGTAGTTCAGTGGCATTCGCCGGCAACATGGTATCGGATGTTGAGATTGTGGTAATGGTGAACGATTATAAGCCAATCGAGGTAAAGGATCTGCCGCAGGCGGTTCAGGACACGATCAAGAAGGATTTCGCAGACCTGACAATCAAGGAAGCCGCAGTTGAGGAAAGCGAGGAAGGCACAAAGACCTACAAGGTGACATTTACCGATGCAGAAGGCACGGACAGCGAAGTGTTCTTCAACGAGAAGGGCGAAGTCCTGAAATAAAGCAAATGAACAGCAAAAAGAGAATTCAATTAAACTGTGTCAGCAAAATTAATATTTTATTGCTTTGCTGACACAGTTTGTTTTACAGCCCCTCCGGTTCCGGTGACTTGTAAGGCTTGAAAGCAACCCGAACCTCCTTATGCTCATCGATGACGAAAGTCTGCTCCGGCTCCACAGAACGAATAATGACGCCATTGACTTTCCAATACATGATTGTCCATGATTTGGAATGGGTAGCACGAAAATGCACCGTTGTGCCTTTCGCTATTTCAGCCGGAGAGATCAATTCTCCTATCTTTTCCGCAGCCGTATTTTCCAACTCCGGTTTAGCCGAAAGCTGACCTTCACCCTGATCCACACCAAATGCCAGCACTACTTTTTCCACTGCGGGAGGAAGAGGAGGATCTTCATCATTGTCACAAGAAACCGCAAATAGCGTAAGCCCATACAACAAAACAACGACAAAAGAGAGATAACCGATCTGTCTCATTAAGCCGATTTCTTTTTTTTCCATAGCAGTTTTCATAAGCTTATTTTTTGTTTACGACCGCATAAAGATAACAATTTGTTGGCTAAAAGGGTTTATTAAATATAGTGTTTATCACTTAATGATTTAAGGTTAATATCCTGTAGGTTGCAGGGAGAACAAACGGGAACAGCCGTTCCCGCCCCTTTCGGATTGTATGCCAGCACCCCTAAAAAATGCCTTGTCAAAGACAAGTAGTAACACGCCTGTGTTACGTTTTCGACTTTTCAGCCGTCCGACCGCCACCCCGTCCGATTTGACTTGCCTTTGAGGTTATATATGCAAATGCAGGAAGCCCCCAGCGAAAACCCCGCCGGGGGCAATATTTTTAAACAGGCTTTAAAAATACACGTTCAGCATAAGGTATAAAAAGACGTTCTTATCCTTAGTGCTGTGGTGTTCAAGTTCGAATTGGATTTTGTCCTCACGTGCGAGCCAACCTATTGCGCTGGCAGCTTCCAGGTCATTGAACCCTGTTGCATCCTTGACTTCTTGTAAAGTCCATTTCCGAGGTGCGTCTGTGCTTAATAAACGCCAGAGTTTTCCTGCGTTTTCTCCGATGATATGCTTGTCCATACTGGTTGGTTTATTAGATTAATAAATAGTTTTGAAATGGATAAAGAGGAAACGCTTTAGCATCATAATGGCATGATACGGCGAATATGCCGGCGTTTGCCTTTTATCCTCTTGAGGCGTTGCATCACTCTCTCCTGATATGCAATAGACCGTTTATCCGTTCAATATATACTTTGCCTTCACGTGCGAGCCACCCGGCGGCAATGGCGGTTTCATCAGCAGCCATGTTCAGTTTTCTCGCAAGCTCTGCAATGGTTATACGTCCGGTTTCTCTCAATTTATCCCAAATCGCTCCGGCATTGTAGCCTATAGTAGTCTTTTCCATATAACAACTTGTTTAAAAATTAGTACTAAAAACATATATCTCTCATTGCGTACGCATTGTCTGTCCTCTCGTTTAAGATACTGTTGTTATAAGTGAAAAAAAGCGGAAGGGCATTTGCCTATCCGCAGGTGAGGGAGTCGAAGCCCTTAGGTACAAACAGGTAGCGCCCCCCGCATATAGCGAGCGGGCGTATAGACTGTTTTTGCTGTACCTACGGTTCATTTTCGACTTTTCACCTGCACAGAAATCAGCTAAACGCTTTTCTTCAATATGTAAAAAACACAGTTGTATTGCGACTAATCCCCGACCAAGGCTCCACATCAGAGAAGTTTTTCTCAGAAAGTGACAACATAGTCCTGTTACAACTTAGACAAAGATAATAAAAAGATTGTAATAAGCAAATTTGAAAGCGATGTTTTTGGTTGAAATCAGTTAAATTAATCACTTTTGGACGCTCATGTGTTGGTGTCGCTTTCATTTTGCCTTTTAAGGATATGCTAAAGTTTATAGTTCTGTATTTACTTTTATTTTCCCTATTGTCTTTTGCTCGTCACGTACCCGGCACAGTTCTTGGTGTGCTTTTTCCTTGTACTCCTGCAAAGCAGAGTTTTCGGATCGCAGCCGGGCAATCTCCCTTTCTTGTTCTTCGCTTTTGGCTTCTGCTTTTGCTTTTTCTTCGGCAGCATGGGCGATCAGCTCCGGCGCTGGGAGTTGTTTGGTGGTCTGTTCCCGGACAACTTGGAGAAACTGGCGCACCGCTTCCGTTCCCTCGTTGTTGGTCTGCATGGTTGTTTTTACTTCTTTCAGTTCTCCGATGATTTTCTCCAATGGGGAATAATCGAGAGCGTTACTTTGCAGGTCAAATCCGGTACGCTCGAAATAATCCAGCGCAAGGGAAACAAACTCTTTCCGCAATATGCCGTTTGCCCGGCAGTATATCTCCAGCCGTTCAGATGTTTCTCCGCTTATCGAAATGGTTGTCTTTTCCGGCTTGCTCTTGGGTTGTATGGTTGCTTTATCTGTCATGCCTTAACTTATTGATGTAAATATGCTTATAATATGCTTGATATACTTGAAATATGCTACATGTTTTGATTATATGCTCGTTATTTGTCCGGCTTGCTCTTCTTTGTCCGCTTGACTGTGTGCTTGAACTTGACCGCCATAAGGTTGAGTTCGATAGTGGATTCCGTTTCGGTCGTGTCCGTATCATCTACAAGCAGGTCGGAGAGAAGCTCGCCTGTGCGCTGGATAAGCCTTTTTTGCTTGGCGTTGTCCGGCTCGTTATGTATCGCTTCGATATTTCGTGTAAGTTCACGCAGCTTTGTGAACGAATCTATTATCGCAATGGTGGTTTGCGTGGCTCTTGGGCTTTTCATTATGGTAGCCAGCATATACAGCCCTCTTTCGGTAAAGGCTCTTGGTTCGACAGTCGATTTTTTCAGTCTTTCCATGCGGTGGAAATTTTCCACCACATACTGTTTTTCAGAGGGTTGTAGGGTAAAGCAATACCCGTCCGGGAATTTTTCGGGATTGTTTTTGACAGCCTTGTTTATTTCTCTGGTTTCTGTCTGATAGAGTTCGGCAACATCCCGGTCAAGTATGACCTTTTGCCCCCGAAGCTCGATAACACGTGCTTCGACTTCTTTGGTTCCTATTGTTTGCGGTAAGTTTTCCATATTTTTTGAATTATGCTACAAATATACCGAATATTCCGAAAATATACCTCTATTCCGGGAGTAAATCGAGTTGGAAATCATGGTAAACGCCCCCTTTTCTTCCGCAGGCTTCCGGACATGGTTCGGTGAATATCACTGTTACGAATATTGCCCCGGCGAACTTCTCTATCTCTGTAACCATTGCCCGTAAATCCCTGCCATAGCCGTTTATTTCGGCTGGTACGATAACTTTATCACCTGTTTTCATAAGCTATTTTCTATCTTTTAATTTCCCTTTGATTGCATTGATAATATACCCCTTGGGGTTTTTCTTTTCTCTTGCTTTTCCCTTGAGAATGGAAAGCTCTAGCATTATGTCAAGCTCTTTTTGCGCAGCCTTGAAAAGGTCTATGTTGTTCTTTATCTCTTGGTCTGTGAATAGCAGGTCTTGTTTTAGATAGTTCCGTATGAGCCTGTCTAAGTCCCACCCTAAGCTGACCTGTTTTTGTAGTTCGTGCTTTTCGAGTTCCTCGTCCCTGTGCTCCGGCTGGTATTTTGGATATAGTTTTAGTGAATGGAAAGAACGTCCGTCCTTTAAGATTTTGTATTCAAAGGAATAGGGGCTTTTGGCGTCTAATTCTTCTTTCGCAGGCTTTACAATCCACTTGATAAAGTCGGGGTTTCGCTTGTATTTGTCTTGTACGCCGAACATGATTTTTAAGTCCTCGATTGTATAAATCAAGGGTCTTTCCTGTCCGCTCATAAGCTCATAGAACCGCATCGAGTATTGGCTTGTAAATTCCATTGCCGTTTTAAGCTCATATTTCCTGAATCCCTTTGAGAAGTTGAGTACGGCATTATATATTTCCGGCTGTATCTCAAATCTTACCCAGCCCCTTTTATAGTTGAATTGTGGCTTCTCGATAATACCTATCACTTTCCATACCTGCCCGTCATCGAACTCAAAAGCCTTGTTTCTAAGGTCTAAAAGGGCTTTTTTCACACGGGTATAGTTCTCATCGTCATCGTTGGCTAAAAACGCAGAAATGGGCATTAAAACAACCCTGTCATCGTACAAATTCTTCTCGATTCGCAGCCCGGGATATAGTTTTTTTCCTTCAAGTTCACATTGCATAGCTTCTACAAGACGGTACAAAATGCGTTTTTCGTACACGGAAAAGTTATACTTTGATACGGTCATTAAATAACTCTGTATCACGTCTTTGTTCGTAATCTTTACAGCCATATTCATGTAATTTTAAAAACGAGAGATTGAATGTTCGCAAATATAGAAATTAAAAACGAGATTGAAAAATGTATCTCCACAAAAACATTCAAAAACTCGTTTTTAAAGAGCAAAATAACATTCAAAAACTCGTTTATAACATTCAAAAACTCGTTTTTAATCCCTTTTGTGTTGCTATAATTTGTTGATAGTTAGTAATTTATAAATGCAATTTCAAAAGTTGATAAGCATATAACAAGCTATGCTTTAAAACAAGTCAAAGAGATTTTAGGAGGTCAAGAAAAACGGAAATAGCCTAAAAACGAGTTTTTGAATACTTGTGAAAGCAAAGCAAAAGCCAAGCGCAGCGGGGTAAATCGAGCGAATTTTCCCGCGTGTTAATATGTGTTTAATTATGATTTTTTATGTATAAAGCGAGAATTTTCCGGGATGCGTTTTCGCTCCCGGATTTGATATAACTTTTTGTTATATAGTTAGTTACCATAACGCAACTTTTCCCATGCTTCCGATTTCAAGTTTAGCACTTATCCCCATAGCCTTAAAAACTCTTGCAATGGTGGAAAAGGTTAAATTCTTACCGTTTTCAATTCGGGAGATTTGAGCCCGCTGCACTCCTATCAAATTGCCTAATTCCTCTTGGGTTAAGTTCTTTGATTGGCGAGCCTGTTTAATGGCTTCACCTATCAAAAAAGAGTTAAGTTCTTCTTCGTAGGCATCACGTTTGGGAGTACCTTTTTCTCCGATGTATTTATCTTCGATTTCTTCGAGTGTATAAAATTTCTTTGCTTCCATACGCTTTATCTTTTTGAATTAAAATAATCTTTTCTAATCTCTTCGGCTTTGGCTATTTCTTTGAGGGGTGTCTTTTGGGTTTTCTTGATAAACCCGTGCGTTGCGATTACCAGAGTGTTTATCTTATCGCCCTTATCCCAAAAAGCAAGAAGCCTGTACTTGGTTTTGTTATAGAACGTTCTGAACTCCCAGATATCCGTATCATCCAATTTCTTGAATAAATCAGGATCAAGTACAAAGGTGGATTTACGAATATTGCTAATGATCTTCTCACGTACCTTGTTGGGCAATCCGTCTAAAAACTCTTGGGCTTCGTTGGATAATTTGACCTTGAATCTTGATTTTGCTTCCATATAAAGTTTTTTAGTGTTGCAAATATAACAATTTGTTTCCATATAACGAAACAAAATATATTTATTTTATGCAGCCTGTTGTGCCGTTTTGATGTGTTTTTTGTTTGTGGAATAGGTTCTTTCTTAGTGCCTCGCTCCGACTTCTCCTCGTCCCCCTTGTACGAGCTTTCGCCGTACCGCAGGGGAGGGTGTTCGTCGATTGCTCGGCAGTCGAAAGAATAGCAAGAGGAAACCGGGCTTTGCCCTGTTTTTCCTCTTGCCCTACGGGATTACGGCTGAATATCAGCCGTTTAAGTTTTTTAACCACAATTAGTTTGAAATTGTGGTTAAAATTATACCTTTGTAAATCAGAGATTTAATAATATAATTAGCAATTAAAATCGCAATTGTATGGATAAAGAAACAACCACTTCTGTCACCATTGATCGAAAAACGTTTGCCCGGCTTGACAGGCTGGCAAAGTCCAATAATGTATCAAAGAAAGACTTCCTTTCCTGTGCGCTGGAATACTTCGAGAAGTACGGCATCAACCCGGTTGAACATGAAAGTCCGGCAAAGGAAATGCAGAAACTTATCAAACGCTGTGATCAGGTGATAGCGTTCATCAGGAAGCAGGAGCAGGATTTCTTGCGTCCGGCTTGTGAAGCCATGGGCAGTACAAGCATGAGAGTGACCATGAGCATGGACTCGATACTTACGGAAAAAAAGTTTAGCCAATACCAAAAGGACAATGACCTATTCATGCGTGATCTTGCAAGCCTTGCCGGGATAAGGGAGCAGGCTTTGGACCGGGCGGAAAAGGTAGTCGGTCAGTCGAGGGATATGCTTCTGAAGAACCAACAAGCCATTTATGCAAGGCTGCAAGGTGTGCGATGAGTACGCGGATGCCCTGCAAATACGAGCGGACGAGAAGACGCTCGTTCGTGCCGTGCACGCCGGAGGCGGCCTCCGCGGGCTCGGTCATAAACGGGCTGCACCGCAGGCACGTGTCGCAGATCTCCTCATAGCGGTGCGCGTCCGTCGCGCCCACGGTCATCGACGGGATGAACACGACGTCCGGGAAGTAGCGCTGCATGCTCTCGACCACTGTGCGGTAGCCGTAGCCGTCGCGGCGCGCGATGGCGGAGGGATCGTTGGCCTGCAAAAAGCGCATCTCGACGCCTTTGTCCTGCACTGCCTCGCGGCAGTGGGCCATGACGCTCTCGACCGTGTCTCCGTCCGCCAAGCGGAAGTTGATGACCGCGGTCATGTCCTGCGGCATCACGTTGCACGCGGCGCTGCCGCCGCGGATCATCGTGGGCGCGATGGTGGTGGTGACAAACGGGAAGAGGTCGGGCGAGCCCATGCAGCAGGCCGCGATGGCGTCCGCGTTGCCCGCAACGTCCTGCACGAGCGTTTTGAGCGGCTCCTGCGTGATATAGGGCGCGAGCGTTTCAAACGCGCCGGTCATGGCGCTGTTGAGGCGCACGGCAAACGGCGCGCGCGTGATGTCGGCGATCGCACCGGAGAGACGCCCAAGTGACGTGCCGCCGTAGGGGCGGCTCGAATGCCCGCCGATGCTGTGGACGGAGAGCTCCAAATCGGCATAGCCCTTTTCCATCAGCTGCACGCTGACAATGGCCGTCTCCGGCGCGCCGAAGGCCGTGCCGGGCTCAATTTTGCAGCCGCCCTCGTCAAGAACGAATTCGAGCGTCACGCCCTGCGCCTTCAAATGCTCGGCGATGGCGAGCGCGCCTAAGTTGATGGTCTCCTCGTCGTCGCCGAAGGCGAGATACGCCGTGCGGGCAAAGGACTTGCCGCGGGCGAGCAGATATTCCGCGGCCTCCAGCACGCCGAAGACCTGCTCTTTGATGTCAAGCGTGCCGCGGCCCCAGATATAGCCGTCCGCGATGTCGCCGGAAAAGGCGGGATGCGTCCAGTCCTGCTCTGTGCCCTCAACAACGGGAACGACGTCCTGATGCGACATGTAGAGGCAGGGGCGCAGAGAAGCGTCGCTGCCGGGGATGGTGATGAGCACGGCGTGGTGGCCGATGCGCTCAAACGTGCCCACGCGCATGATGTTGGGGTAGCTTGCCTTGATGTGCGCGTGCAGCTTGTCGAACTCCGTGTAGTCCGTCCGGCTGTGGTCAAAGTAGTTGATGGTCTTGCACCGGATGGCGGCGGACAGGCGCGCGGCCGCACCCTCGCCGTCCAAGTCGGGATAATTGCCCTCCAGGGCAAAAAAATCGGTCACTTTTTTCTGTATCATGCCATTTTATCCTCCAGATAGCGGCTGAGAAACTCACGCGTGCGCGGCTCCTTGGGGTTACCGAAGACCTCCTTGGGCGAGCCCTGCTCTAAGATAACCCCCTGATCCATGAAGACGACGCGGTCGCTCACTTCCTTGGCAAACGCCATCTCGTGCGTGACGACGACCATCGTCATGCCCTGCTGGGCGAGATTTTTCATGACGTCCAGCACCTCGCCGACGATCTCGGGGTCGAGCGCGGAGGTCGGTTCATCGAAGAGCATGATCTCCGGTTCCATGCACAGCGCCCGCGCGATGGCGACGCGCTGCTTCTGCCCGCCGGAGAGACGGCGGGAGTCGGCGTGGATGAAGTCGGCGAGGCCAACGGTCGTTAAGTGCTTGATGGCCGTGGCCTCGGCCTGCGTCTTGGGGATGTGCTTGACGTCCATGGGAGCGAGGGTGCAGTTGTCGAGCACGGACTTGTTGTTGAAGAGGTTAAAGCCCTGGAACACCATGCCGATCTTCTGGCGCAGGGCGTTCAGGTTGACCCTTAAGTCCATTAAATCCTGCCCATCGAACCAGATGTGGCCCGAGTCGGCCTCTTCCAGTAAGTTGATGCAGCGCAGCAGCGTCGATTTGCCAGAGCCGGATGCGCCGATGATGCACACGACCTCGCCGCGGTTGACCTCAAGGTCAATGCCCTTGAGCACGTGCAGGTCGCCGAAGGACTTTTCGAGCTGTTCGATTTTGATGATGGGATCGTTCGTCATAGCGCCCTCCTGTCAGTTCGAGCTGGGAAGCCCCAGATCGACGGTTTGGTTGCCCTGGTGCCGCTTGGTGTTGTCCGGCGCGGTCATCTTTCCCGTGATGGCCTTGAGCAGGAGCGAAGAAAGATACGTCAGGAACAGGTAAACGATGGCGGCGATGAGGTAGCACTCGGTACCTTTATAATAAATACCGGCGACCGAGCGGGTCATGAACATCAGATCGGACACGCCGACGACGCAGAGAACGGACGAATCCTTGATGTTGATGATGAATTCGTTGCCGATGGCGGGAAGCGAGTTCTTGATGGCCTGCGGGAAGACGACCTTGCGCATGGCCTGCCAGTGCGTCATGCCGAGCGAGCGCGCGGCCTCCATCTGGCCCGCGTCCACGGCGAGAATGCCGCCGCGCAGCACCTCGGCAAGATATGCCGTCGAGTTGAGCGAGATCGTGACAAGACCCGCTAAGAAGAGCGGCCAGACGCGGTTGATGTCCGAAACGCTCATGCCCGTGCGCTTGAAGAGGCCAAACACCGCGTTGTAGAGGATGAGCGACTGCACCATCATTGGCGTGCCGCGGATGACGAAGATATAGAAGCGGGAGAATTTGTTGGCAACGATCTTGAGGAACTTCACAAAGTCGTTGTCGCGCTTGTCGGGCTCCTGAATGCGGAGGAAGACCATGAGAAGCGCCAGCACGAACGCGATCGCCGTGCCGAAGAGCGCGAGGCGCACCGTGTACGAAATGCCGATGGCGAAGAGCGAGCGCTGGTTGTACGCCATGTAGGCCATGGTGGAGAGCGTGTCGGTCGGGTTGCTGTCGGCATGGATGGCGGCGTTGATGATGTAGGCGAGCTTTAAAATGAAGCGGTCGAGCACCAGCAGCGCGCAGGCCACGGCGTCGAGATACGAGAGGTAACGGCTGACGCGCACGATGAGGGGGCGCTTCATAATAGTGGAGCTGTAATTGTTCCAATAGGCCCACTTGACGAGCAACGCCATGGCGCTCACGCTGAGGAAGAACCAGCAGATCGCCGCGAGCGCCGTGCCGAACACGGACTGCGCGGGGATGAAGCTGTACGGGCTGGGAGCGGAATAAAACATGCTCAGGCCCAGCAGGGCGATGAAACTTCCGCCTAAATAAACATAACGGTGATCCCGGGTGATGAAGTTCTTCCGGGGCGCGGTGGGTGCTGCCATGGTGTTTCCTCCTTTATGGTGCGAAGCGCGTTGTCTCTAGGGTGCTTCGCGTACCCGCCACCGCGTGAAAAACGCGGCGGCGGTGCGTGGGATATTACTGGGGCTGGCCGTCGACGGCTGCCTGCCACATGGCGGCGCGGGCGTCGTCGTCGATGCCGGAAAGGATGGTGTTGATCTGATCAAGGAGTTCATTGTCGCTCTTGCGCAGACCCACGCAGGAGCCCTTGGCCGGCAGCGTGAAGCCGCTGCCCTCATCGAAGGTGACCAGGCGGAAGTTCGGGTTGGAAGCGAGGTAGCCCTGCGCGTTCTCAACGTTGATGACGATGGCGTCGCAGGTGCCCTGCTGCAGGCGGGAGATCATGTCGGGCACGCTGCCGACGGGGCTTAAGTGGTCGACGCCTTCGATCTGCTCGATGACATCGTCAAGCGCCGTGCCCTGCTGGCCGAGGACGGCCGCGCCGGAGAAGTCCTGAATGGAGGTGGCATTTAAGTACGGGGAATCGGCGAGCACCATCAGGCCGTAGGTGGTCTCACGGTAAGGCTCGGAGAAGTTGATGGATTCGCGGCGCTCGGCGGTGTCCATCATACCGGCGATGATGGCGTCGATCTGGCCCTGATTGAGCGCGTCGATCAGGCCGTCCCAGCTGAGCTTGACAATGACGAGCTCCTTGCCGAGGCCGTCTGCGATGGCCTTGGCGATCTGCACGTCATAGCCTTCGGCATACGCGCCGGCGACGTTTTCAACGGGGACGTTCGAGTCCGTCGCTTCGCTTTCCTGCCAGTTGTTGGGGGCGTAAGCGCACTCCATGCCGACGCGGAATTCGTTGCTTTCGTTCGTGGTGGTGTCCTGCTGTTCCTGCTGCTGATCGCTGCTGGAATCGTCGGCGGCCTGACTGCCGCAGGCGGTGAGTGCGAAGAGCATGATGGCCGCCAGCAGGAGGGCGGTAAAGGTTCTGAGCTTCATGGTGGTGGTTTCCTTTCTTGTGATGAGGTTGATTTTTCAAAAACAGGGGAGTCCTGCTTTTTTCGGGTTTTCGCACTCCCGATGCAGACGAAAAACAAAGCCGTAAATGCTTTGTGAAGCATTTACGGCTGCAACTGTACTGCAATCCGGCAAACCGATCATCACCCTGGGGGGGACAAACAGCTTTCCGACCTCGATAGCGCTCCACATACGTGACAGTCCGGCGGATGTTCTCCGACGAACCAGCGGCAAACGGCACAGGAACCGTTTCCACTTCGGCGGCATCCCCTTTCGCGCGCTCCGGCTTCCTGTGCCGGTGCGAACGTGCTACTTTTGTCAGCCGCGCCTCTATCTTCCCGACCTCGCGATCGGGCGTTTGAAATTGTTGGCGTTACCATACTCCCATGCTGGGAAAATGTCAATCCCTAATTTTCCACTTCTCCAAATTTTGAGAATCTTTTTACACGGAAGAATGGGTTCTTGTGAAATATTACCACAGCTTTCCTGCATGAATATCGGATATGACGCGGCGGAATGCAAAAAAGGGGGCGGAGCATGATACCCCAGCCCGCTGAAAATTCATCTCAAAACTCGGTGACGACATCGTACCCGCTGCCCGTCCAGATGGCGGGACGCGTTTCCAGCGTGTGCAGCGCGGTGACAAAATCGGGCAGCGTTGTGACCGTTTCGGGCAGCCATGTCACGTATTTTCCCACCTGCTCCGGCACGTGCGCGTCGCTCGCGCCGATGGCCTTGAGCCCCAACTCGCGGCAGAAGCGCAGTGCCGTCCGGTTCTCCTCAAGCGGCGTGCTGCCGTTGAGGACCTCCACGCCGTCAAGGCCGTGCACGTCGCGCAGGTGCTCGCGCAGCCCGCGATTGTTGCTGCGAAAGGGGTGGCAGGAGACGCAGAAACCGTCCTTTTCGCGCACCAGGTCGATAAGGTCTTGTGCGCTGACGCGCTGGTCGGGGATGCCATCGATCCCCCAGGCGGTGATATCGCCCCAGAGCGAGAAAAATTCCACCCCGACGAAGATGGGATAGCCGATCTCGCGGGAATAGGCCTCCGCGCGCTCGCGCAGGCCCATGCTGTCGTGGTCCGTGATGCAGATCGCGTCCAGACCCTTTTCCTTTGCGATGGAGACGATCTCCTCCAGGTGGAGGAAGCTGTCGGTTGAGAAGGTGCATTCGTGCAGGTGCATATCAACAAGCATGGTAAGTTTACTCCTTTTCTCCGTGGCGGATGACCTTCAGCACGCTGCCGTCATCCTTCCACGCAATGTCGTTGAGCCCCAGAAATGACGCGATATCGTCGTTTGCAGGATGGCGGAAGACCTCCTCTGCCGAGCCGAGCTGCAAGAGCTCGCCCTCGCTCATCACGGCGATGGAGTCAGCCAGAATGAGCGCCTCCTCCTGATCGTGCGTGACGAAGACCATCGTGGTGCCGAGCTCGCGCTGCAAGCGCTTGAGCTCCCCGCGCATCCGCACGCGCAGCGCCGCGTCGAGGTTCGAGAGCGGCTCGTCAAGCAGGCAGAGCTTTGGCTCGACGATGAGCGCGCGGGCGAGTGCCACGCGCTGCTGCTGGCCGCCCGAGAGCTCGCCGATGCGCGCGTCCTCGCGCTCGGCAAGGCCAACGAGACTCAGGTACCGGCGGCCCTTTTCCTTTGCCTCCGCGCGGGAATAGCCGCGGAATTTGAGTCCGTAGGTCACGTTTTGCAGCACGCTCATGTGCGGGAACAGACCGTAGGACTGGAAGACGGTCGAAACCGGCCGCCGCTCGGGCGGGAGCGCGGTGATATCCTGCCCGTCGAGGCGGACGCATCCGCCGTCCGGCCTGAGAAAGCCGCCGATCATGTTGAGCGTGGTCGTCTTGCCGCAGCCCGACGAGCCGAGAATGCACAAAAGTCCGCCCTCTTCCAGGCCGAGGGAGAGGTCATGCACGGCGTATTTGCCGTCAAACTGCTTGCTCAAGCGGTCAAGTTCGAGATACACGGCGATGTTCTCCTTTCCGGGTGATGAGGAAGGCGAGGCCTTCGACAAGAAGCACAATGACGGTGATGACGCTCGCGATCAGCGAGGCGAGGGCGTAATCGCCCTGATACACCGCGTCAAAGAGCTTGAAAACGGCCAGCTGACGCTTGGCGTCGATGAGAAAGATGATGGAGCCCGCCGTCGTCATGCTGCTTGTGAAGTTATAGACAAAGCAGCTCAAAAACGCGGGCCGCAGTGCGGGAAAGACCACATCGCGCAGCACAGCGAGCCGTCCCGCGCCAAGGTCGCGCGCCGAGCGCTCCTGCACTTCGGGTAGGAGCGCGAGCGACGCGGTGCAGATCTTCGTGGAGGTCGGCAGCTGCTTGAAGAGCATGTTGGCCAGCACGATGAGGGCCGTGCCCGTCAGCTTGAGCGGCGCGTGGTTGAACGCGAGAATGTAGCCGATGCCGAAGCACGTGCCCGGCAGCATATAGGGCAGCGTCGCCAGGCAGTCGAAAAGGCTGCGGCCAAGGATGCGTCGGCGGTCCATGTAATAGGCGAAGAGTATCGCAAAAACCGTACCGGCGATGGAGACGATGAGCGCGTATTCAACGCTTCGCAGCATCGTCGACGAGCCGATGCGCCAGAGCTGATCCCAGTATTGCAGCGTGAAGGAGCAGACACCTTTCTTGCTCTTCAAAAAGCCCGAGAGGAACACGCAGCCGTATTGCAGCACGATCATTACGAAGAAAACGGTGCTCAGCGCGATCATGCCCCAGCCCATCGCGCCGCAATGCGGCAGCAAAAGGCCAAGCTCTGTCTGAGCGGTGCGGCTGGCGTCGGTCAGCCTGTCCGAGTGGCGCATCAGTGCGCGGTAGACGAAAAAGAACACAATGGACGGGATGAGCAGGAACATGTTCATTGCCGAGGACTTTTCAAGGTCCGAGTATCCAACGACTTGCAAATAGATGTCCGCGGCCAGCGTGCTGAAGCGCCCGCCGATGATGATGGGCGTGCCGAAGTCCGCGAGCGAGCGGACGAACGAGAGCAGCAGGCACACGAGCGTCGCGGGCCGAATGAGCGGCAGGACAATATCGCGCAGGATGGCGCCGCCCGATGCGCCGAGGTCGCGCGCCGAGCGAAGGCTGCCCTCGTCCAGCTTTTCGAGGATGCCGGAGAGAAACATTGCGTTGAGCGGCACGAACGAGATCGACTGCATCAGGATGACGCCCCAGCGATTGTAGGGGTTCAGGCTCAGGTGCAGCAGGCGGTAGGTGATCCACCCGCGCCGCCCGTAGAGCTGGATATAGGCGAGCGACGAGACGAACGGCGGCGACACCATGGCGACGAGCATGATGATCATGCAGAGCGTCTTCTTCCACCCGCGCGCCGAGGCGCATACAAGCGCCGCTGAGAGCGAGAGGATAGTGGACAGCACTGCCGTAAAAACGCCGACAAATACGCTGTTGCGCAGACTCTCGCCGTATTGGCGCAGAACAGTGCCGAACATTGCAAAGCTCACGCCGCCGTCCGCGCCGCGCAGGCTCCGCAGCGCGATGCACGCGATGGGCCAGAGAATGAACAGCAGCACGCTCCCGAGCAGGACAAGTAAGATCAGCTTGTCGGCCGCGTTTTCACATAGGGAAAAAAGGACATCGTGAGATGCCCTTCTTTCTGTATTTTTTTGGATAGCGCCGGCGGACTTCATTTATTCCGCGGCGGCCTTGTCGCCCATCAGGGGCTCAAAGCGATCAAGGATCTCGGTGCGCTGGGAACCGAACAGGGACAGGTCCTCCGTCATGAGGAGCGTAGGATCATAGGACAGCTCAATGCCTTCGATGGAGGGCTTGATGACCTTGATGCCGTTCTTCTGCTCGATCTCGGCGAGCTGACGGAGATGATCGTCGCTGCTGAAGAGCCACTCGACGAAGTACTTGGCGGCGTCGACGTTTTCAGCGTTCTTGAACACGGCCACACCCTCGGGGACCCAGGGCATCCCGTCAGAGGGGTAAACGATGGTCAGGTCGTTCTCCTCGGCGGCCTGCTCGATGCTGGCGTCGATGTAGGAGATGCCGACAGCGAACTCACCGGAAGAGACCTTGTTCTTCGGGTCGGATCCGCGCTTGCCGTAGTAGGCGATGTTGCTGTTCAGGGCATCGAAGTAGTCCCAGCCCTGATCGCCCTTGGCCTGCAGCAGCGCGTTGACCACGGCGTAGTTGGTGCCGGAAACGGCGGGGTTGGACATGACGATCTCGCCCTCATACTGGCTGTCGGTCAGGTCATCCCAGCTCTCGGGAGCGGTCAGACCCAGCTCCTCCATGAGAGAGTTGTTGAGCAGGAAGCCGACAATGGTGATGCCCTTGGAATACCAGTGACCCTCGGTATCCTTGTACTCGTCGCCGAGCCCGGCGGCCGCGTCAAAGGTGACGGGCTCAAGCAGGCCGTCGTCCTTGGCACTCATGAACGCGTCGATGCCGCCGCCGAACCACAGGTCAGCGGACGGGGTGCCGCCCTCGGCGCGGAGCTTGGAGAGCACCTCGCCGGAGGACATGGACAGGCATTCGACCTCCACGCCGGTGTCGGCGGTGAACGCGTCGAACAGGGGACCGTAGACGTCGCCGGTGGCGACGACCTTCATCGTGCCGGAGAGCTCGGGAGCGGTGTCCTGAGGCTCGTCGGGCGTCTGCGTGTCATCAGTCTTCGAGCCGCAGGCGACCAGAGAGAGCACCATCACGACGCAAAGCAGCAGAGAAAACAGCTTTTTCATAATTAACCTCTTTTCCAAATTTGCTAAAGAAATCCCCGCCGCTGTGCTGACAGTGGCGAGGATTATATTTTAAATAGAATAACGCAAAAAGTAAAATCGAAATTTGCACACGACTAAGGCGATTTCATCGAAAAAAACAATTATTTGGCAAACTGCGGATCAAGGACGGACAGCGCGTATGCCGCGTAGAGCGCCGCGCCGAGGGGGAGCGTTTCCTCGTCGATGTCGAAATCGCCGCGGTGGTTGGAGATGCAGGTGTGCGGCTTTTTGGGGTTTGCCGTGCCGAGGTAGGCGTAAGCGCCCTTCGTTTGCAGCAGATACTCGGCGAAATCGTCCCCGCTGAGCGACAGCGCGCGGTTTGCCGTCGTGGGGATGCCGAGCGCGTCGGCGACGCGCTCGACCTCCCCGCACACACCGGCGTCGTTCGTGAGCGGCGTGGCGAAGTCGGCCCATTCGACCTCTGCCGTGCCGCCGTAAAGGGCGGAGATGTGTGCGGCCGCGGCGTTGATCGTTTCGCGAAGGTGCGCGCGGCTCTCGGGCGAGAACATGCGCGTCGTGCCCTCGAGCACGGCGGTCTCGGCCACGGCGTTGTAGGCCGTGCCGGCGTTCAGCTTGCCCACGCCGATGAGCACCGGCTCGACCGGCGAGGTCATGCGCGTGACGATGGACTGGAGCGCGACGACGATCTCGCTTGCGATATAGAGCGCGTCCACGCCGAGCTGCGGCGTGGAGACGTGCGCGCTTTTGCCGTGGATGCGGATGATAAAGTGGTCGACGCCCGCGTTGTTGGCCCCCGGCTTGACGCCGACGGTCCCCGCGGGAAGGTCGGACGCCGTGTGCAGTCCGAAGACGCGCTGTGCGCCATCCAGCATGCCCGCGGCGATGAGCGGCCTTGCGCCCTGACCGATCTCCTCGGCGGGCTGGAACTCCAGCTTGACAGTGCCCTCGATCTCGTCCTCGTGCTCCTTGAGCAGCTGGGCAGCACCCAGCATCATTGCCGTGTGCATATCGTGGCCGCAGCCATGCATCTTGCCCGGCACCTCGGAAGCGTAATCCACGCCGGATTCCTCCTGAATGGGCAGGGCATCCATATCGCCCCGCAGCAGGATGGTCTTGCCGGGCTTTTTGCCGCCTGCCAGCGCAATGACACCGGCCTTGCCGCAGTCCTTTGGCTCATAGCCCATTTCCGACAGCGCCTTCTTGACCAGCTCCTTCGTGTGGGGCAGATCGAAGCCCACCTCCGGGTGACGGTGGAGCGTCCGACGCCACTGCTGCAGCTGCGGCTCCAGTGCGCGGGCCTCCTTCAAAAGCTCTTCCGATGTGATATTCATACTCATCCGCTCCTTCTTTTTTAGGAAGCCGTTTTCATAAGCATTGCATCCCGCTTACGAAAACAGTTTCTCGATTCGGAAAAAGCCCTCCC